>OJDV01000250.1_pt1 | contig 20394 bp, 14 predicted proteins | sample 1592911 | NCBI WGS metagenome assembly OJDV01 (sample SAMN05416860, study PRJEB24817) | seawater metagenome | isolation source: Sea water | place: Canada:Atlantic | collected 2013-11 | reverse complement strand
AGATCGTCGGCAGCGTCAGATGTGTATAAGAGACAGCATTCCATGTTGAGTTATAAAAGAACTTTAAAATTTCTTTGTTTTGAAGAGATGTTCCTAAAACTGTTATCATTGACCCTTCATAAACAGCAACACCTTGATCTTCTAAATCTGATTTACATAATTCATTTTTAAAAGGATAATTATCTGCTGTTCCTTCAAAAATATGTGCTGAAGGAATCATAATATCTCCTTTTCCGCCTTCTAAAATACCTGCTTTACCCATTATAGAAACCGACTCAACATTAAGAAGGACTTGTTCTCCTTCAGTTTTTATAGGCTTTAATAACTCATCGATAGTCTCATAGGCTTGCTCACCAAACGCATAATCCATAACGAAAATGACAGGTTTTTCACTATTATTAAAATCTTTTCCGACCTCAATATCTGTTTTTGAAAAATCTATTTTATCTGTATCAAAAATCTGAACATCTATATTAGTACCAGAAGTGTCTTCAATATATATCATTCCATTCTGCAACGCTTCTTTATTTACTTTATTGCGTAAGGTTTGATTATCTTTTTGACTTAAGGCTTCGTAAACCTCAAAAATGCTATTTTTAGTCTTTGAATTCTTTAGTGCACTTGGAGCAAAAAGAGAGTTCATCACACTATGCATATTAGCACTTATAACGTGTATTGGTCGTTTTAAAAGATTGTTTTTATGTAGAACATCTTTAATGCGATCTGACCATATTTCTCCATGAATATGATGACCCAAACGCTCTCTTAAAACCGGACTAAAGGTTACTGTGCGTTTGTCGTTATTTATAACCTCGTCTATTGCTAGTTTCCCTAACCAATATACGATATGTAATAAACGGTCAGGTCTTGTGCTTGAAGTAAATTGTTTATGAGCTTCGGTAAGTTCATTAAATGTTCTACCTAAAATATTTGCAGTATGAGTAATCGCAATCTCTCTTTCTTTTTGACTAAGCTTACCTTTTGAAAGCACTGCTTTTTCTAACTTAATCCAGTCGCGAGTTGTAGTTCCTTTGTCGTCAATTAAAACTCGTTTACTAATTTTATGAGACTCTACAAAAAGAAATGTAATGTGTGTTAAGATGTCATAAATTTCAGAACGACCTCTTGTAATTTCGATGTTCATTTGCTCATCATCAATTCGATAACAATTACGACGTCTTTTCGGTGGAATAATTACTTGAAAATGAGAGTTTCCATAACCTTCATCACTTGTAAGGTTAATAAAGCGACACTCCTCAATACCTTCTGGAAGCCTGTCAATAACATATAATAAACCTTCAAGTTCAGCTTTTTCTTCTGAAATAGATCCGTAAATTTCTGGTCTTAAAAGTAATAAAGCCTCACGTAAAGTTTCACCAGAAACTCCCATAGGCTTATAAAACCCGCGATTAAACAAATGCCTCATAGTAATATACATTCTTTCAATGGCACTTGAACTCTCTTGGGCTCTCGTTCTTCCGTGATGTTTTTTATTACTCATAGACTAATGTTTAGCTAGCAAATATAACATTATTTAGTCAATTTTAAAGCGTATAAGGTGTCTGCGATTTTTCGGTCATTAGAAAGTCTTGGGAGCTTATTTTGCCCTCCTAATTTTCCAATAGATTTCATATAATCTTGAAATCCGTTTTTTTGTATGATTTTAATTTTTAAAGGTTGAAGTACTTTACCTTTAATAAGATCAAAATAGTAACTGTTTTGTTCTTGTAATGATTGATCTATGTTTTGCGCTAAAGCGGAAAGGCTATCTGGTACATTTTCAAATTCAATAAACCATTCGTGATAAGGTAAGCCTGATCCTGGTGTAATTTGTGGTGCTACAGTAAATTCTGAAACTTGAACATTTGAATCCAATATAGCTTCTTGAAGCGCTTGTTCTACTTCTTTGCCAATCACATGTTCTCCAAAAGCAGATATAAAATGTTTTATGCGACCAGAAACAATAACGCGATAAGGTTTTACACTTGTAAACTGAATTGTATCTCCAATATTATAAGCCCAAAGTCCTGCATTAGTTGAAATAATCATCACATAATTTACATCAACCTCAACATCTTTAATGCTTAAACGCTTTGGGTTTTCATCAAAAAATTCATCTGCTTTAATGAACTCGTAGAATATACCCGATTTTAATTGAAGCAACATACCCTTTTCATCTTGCTTATCTTGAAAGGCGAAAAAACCTTCACTTGCAGGATACAATTCAATACTATCGACTTTTCGACCTATAAGGTTTTCAAACTTAGCACGATAAGGTTCATAGTTTACACCTCCAAAAATGAATAAATTGAAATTTTTAAAAACATCACCAACCTTTTGCCCTGTTCTCTCTTGAATTTTTTCAAAATACATTTGTACCCAAGATGGTATTCCAGAAATAATAGTCATGTCTTCGGGCAAAGTCTCATCAACAACCGCTTCAACTTTAGTTTCCCAATCATCAATACAATTGGTTTCCCAAGAAGGCATTCTATTTTTTTGTAGATATTTCGGCACGTAATGAGCTACAATTCCTGATAATCGACCAAGTTGAATACCGTTCTGTTCTTTCAAAATTGGACTTCCTTGTAGGAAAATCATTTTACCATCAACAAACTTACTGCTTCCTGTTTCTGCAATATACATGAGGATTGCATTTCTAGCCGCTTCAACATGTGTTGGCATGCTTTCTTTTGTAATTGGAATGTATTTAGCTCCAGAAGTTGTGCCTGATGTTTTAGCAAAATAAATAGGTTTCCCTTTCCAGAGAATGTCTTCTTCTCCTGCAACCATGCGTTCAACATAAGGTTTTAAATCTTCATAGTCTCTTACAGGAACTTGTTTAACGAAATCTTTATAAGATGTAATATCCTTGAACTTGTGATCTATCCCAAACTGAGTATTGGCTGCATCATTTATTAGTTTTTGAAATACTTTTTCCTGAGTTTCAATTGGATTATTAACCCATTTCAAAACTGATTTTCTTACGCGTTTAGCGAAAGGTATTGCTAGTAAAGATTTTATAGATTGCATTACTTAAAATCAATAAAGTTAGTTGGATTAACAGGATAACCTCTATTCCAAAGTTCGAAATGCAGATGTGGTCCTGTCGTTAACTCACCTGTGTTACCAGCTAAAGCAATAACTTCTCCAGCCTTCACCAAATCACCTTGTTGCTTTGTGAGTGACGCATTGTGTTTATAAACAGATATTAAATCATTACTGTGTTCTAAAATTACTACGTAACCTGTTTGTGTTGTCCATTCTGCAAAAATAACAGTACCATCTGCAGTCGATTTCACAGGTGTGTCTTTAGCAACCACCACATCAACAGCATAATGCTTCTCTTTAACATTATATGCTTCAGAAATGGTTCCATTAACTGGAGGAAATAGCACGAAATTTGTATTAGACATAGCCGATTCAAAAACATTATACTTATCTTCTTTATCTACTACATCACGTAAAAGCGAATCTTCTTTTGTGGGTGTTAAATTTAATTGTCCTGCATCAATACTAGCAGCATCAATTATAGAATCTCTATTAAATTCAACAGTACCAACATCGCCAGTCAATACACGTTTAATTGATGCGTAATATTGTTCATTTAAATTAATAACCTGTTGCAGTGAGTCTGTCTTATAGTTGAGCTCCATTGCTTTCTTTTTTAAAGCTGTTGAAGAATAACCAGGGATAAATTCCTTTAAAGACGTAAATGCAATAAGGAAAATAGTGCCTGCAATCAATAAAATTGTTGACATTGAAGCAATAACAAATACGTTTAATCGTGTTAATTTGATAGCAAATCGTTCTTCAAAAGTGTCTTCGTTTAAAACCACTAAGCGATACTTGTGAAGTAATTTTCTAGCTATTCTTTTTTCTTTATGTTTTTTTGCCATTGCCCAACAAAATTAAATAAAATTTACACTACACCTATAAGCCTTATCTTAAAGTTTACTTTAAAACGTTTATTCTTAAGTTTAATTATTAAATTTGTAGTTCAAAATTAATCATTATGATAGCATCAAGCATATTTTTGGCTTTTGGAGCATGGCAAATTGTTTTAATAGTTGTTGTGGTTTTACTAATGTTTGGAGGAAAAAAAATCCCTGAACTTATGAAAGGTCTTGGAAGTGGTATTAAAGAATTTAAAAATGCCGCTAAAGAGCCAGAGGATAAGCCAACAACTACAGATAAAGACGAATAACGTTTTATAAACCAATAAAAAAGCCAACATTTTAAATGTTGGCTTTTTTATTATTTAATGGTAATCGATTTTATAATGGCTTCTAATTCGAACATATAATCTCGTTTTGATACTGAAGGCGCAAACACATAGCCTTCAACAATAACCATTCTGTTGTTTACCTTATCTTCAATGGCATAGTTTATAAAAGGTCCAGACATAAATGCATTTTTAACATCCCAGAGTCCTTTTGTTTCATAAGCAGGTTTATTATCTAAAATCGTTTCAGAGATAAATGGTGTAAACGCATTTTCTGTTGCCATATATGAACCTTCAAGAGGTCCTTCAATATGGATTTTACCAACAGAATCTCTCAACCTTACTATATCAACCACAGTACTATCTCCTTTTCTTATTGAAGATAATGGTGTTTCATATAACATGATATCAACGGTTCCTGTTTCAATATCTCTTCTTAGCCAGAAAAAATCATCTTCATTTTTAGCAATTCTATACGCTGTAGGAAATCTCAAAGACAATCCTAATTGTCCTTGAATATCTTTATCATTAAATAATGATTTTGTAATTCTGCGTTGCTTTTCTTTAAGTTCTTCCTTTCTAAAAGCATCAACAATCTTTGCTGAATTACTAGTTACTTGGTTAATAATTTCAGCATTAGTATTACCAGAAATCACAACAACAGTCTGAGGCTTTGCGAACTTATTTGTAAGAAATAAAGTTCCTGCCGGTTTGCCTTTTTCAATTTTTAAAACCGTTCTATTCTTAGTAGCAAACCCTGTAAATACAGAAGGAGGCATTTGTCGTAATCTAAATTGAGCTTCATCTACTGACAAGCCTTCAACAGGAGCGGCTAACGTATCTCTAACGACTTCTCCAATATTGCTTTCCCAAAGCAAATTATCAACTACAACAGTGATGTCATTTAAACTTCCTCCTGAAGATTTAGGAACAATTCGTTTAGCATTTTCGTCATTACATCCATAAAATAAAGTAATAGCTAATAGCAATAATACGAGTGTATTTTTCATTGTATGTGTTTTTAATTAGTTAGACACAATAAGCGTCATTCCAATTTTTAGCTTGTTACTGCTAATATCGTTCCAATCTTTAATATTTTGAACTGAAACTCCAGGAAATTTTTGTGAGATACTCCAAAGCGAATCTCCTTTAGTAACTTTATAAGTTGACTTGCCTTCTGTATTTATTATTTTTTTAACTTTAGAAGTACTCGAAACTTTTTTGGAAGGGACAGGTTTTCTTGGGTAAATCGTTAATCGTTGACCAATTTTAAGATTGTTACTTCGTAAACCATTCCATCGTTTTATCTGACTTACACGAACACCATATTTTCGAGCAATTTTACCTAAAAAATCTCCTGAACGAACTCGATATCTCACTTTTGAATCTGAATCAAAAAACTGAGGCAATGGTTTTTCACGTTTGTTAAGTTCTTTTTCAGCAAACGCATAAATTTGGTTTTCATTGGTGACAAACTTCCCTACAGCTTCTCTAGGTAAGCGTAATGTGTAATCTTCTCCTTTGATAAAAGGTATAACATCTAATTTGTAAGACGGATTTAAAAACTGAAGTTCTTCAATTGGAACATCCAATAATTCCGAAACCTGATCTAATGTGATCATTTTCTTAACATGAATGGTATCGGTTTCTACATAATGAAAATTTGGTCGTTCTTTTTTAAAGCCATGTTCTTCTGCAAATTCAAAAATATACATCGTAGCTAAAAATGCTGGCAAATATCCAGCTGTTTCACGTGGTAAATGTGGTCTAATATTCCAGTAATTTTCATAACCTCCTGAACGTCTAATTGCTTTGCTTACATTTCCTGGTCCTGAATTGTAAGCTGCTAAAGCTAAATCCCAATCACCAAATATTTTATATAGTCTTGCTAAATATTTACTTGCTGCAACCGTGGATTTTACAGGATCACTACGTTCATCTACATAGCTACTCACATTGAGTCCGTATTCTTTTCCTGTTCCAAACATGAACTGCCACAAACCTGTCGCTCCAACCCTTGATTTAGCTCTAGGCTTTAATGCGGATTCAACAATAGCAAGGTATTTTACTTCTAATGGGATATCATAATTATCTAATGATTCTTCAAACAGTGGAAAATAATAATCACTCAAAGACATTAATCTCTCCATGGAGTGTCTTCGGTTTTTTAAATACGATTTAATAACGCTTTCTAATGAAGAATTGTATTCAATATTAAAAGGTGTTCTGGCATTTAACTCTTTAAGTCTTGCTTTTAAAGTATCTGTAGGTAATTCTGGATAATCAACTGGATCATATTTTAGTTCAGAAACACTCCTGTAAATAGTGTCAAAAAGAGTATTACTATAGAGTTCTTCTAACCATTTTTGATCTATTTCGGCGGCAAGTTTATGGTCTTCTAAACTCTTGAAATCAGTAGAATCTAGCTCTGCCTTAATTTTAGTTTTTATAACTTTCTTGCCGTCTATAAGCGAATCAACTACGTTTGTATTGTTCTCTTTAACAACAGATTCTATTGATTGTTTAACTTCGGTAGTTTTAGGAATACTATCCTGACCAAAACTAAATAAGCAACTCAACAGCACTCCAAAAGTTAGAGTTTTAAGTTTTAGGTTCATTGGTAGATTATTTAACTATCTTAACGATAGGTCAGCTAAAATCGTATTTTTTTAGTTAAAATGAAAGTTTGACAAGACAAATTAATAATGTCTGAAAGATTCTATTCTAAAATAGCAGCAATTCCAGGTAGTGTTTTCCCTTCAAGGCTTTCAAGCATCGCACCTCCTCCAGTGCTAACATAGCTTACTTTGTGTTCGAAACCAAATTGTTTTACGGCTGCAACAGAATCACCTCCACCAACAAGTGAAAAGGCGCCATTTTTAGTTGCTTCAGCTATTGAATTTCCTAAAGCAATTGTTCCTCCTGCAAAACTTTCCATTTCAAAAACACCTAAAGGACCGTTCCATAAAATGGTTTTGCATTGCATAACCACATTGTGAAAAATCTCTTTTGATTTTGGTCCAGCATCCAAACCTTGCCAGCCATCAGGAATTTGTGAGACATCCAAAACTTGAGTATCTGCATCATTGCTAAAAGCATTAGCAGCTAAAACATCTACTGGTAAATGAATTTTGACATTCTTAGCTACTGCTTGTTTCATGATTTCTAGAGCAAGTTCCATTTTATCGTCTTCACATATTGAATCTCCAACAGAACCACCTTGAGCTTTTACAAATGTAAACGTCATTCCGCCTCCAATTATCAAATGATCAACCTTATCTAAAATATTTTCAATAATTGTAATTTTAGAGGATACTTTTGCACCTCCAAGAATAGCTAAAACAGGCTTTTCTCCAGTTTCCATAACTTTATTAATACTCTCAATTTCTTGAGCGAGTAAATGTCCAAAACATTTGTGTTCTGGAAAAAACTGAGCAATAACGGTTGTAGACGCATGAGCTCTATGTGCAGTACCAAAAGCATCATTGACATAAATATCACCAAGTTTTGATAGGCCTTCAGCAAACTCCGTATCTCCTTGTTTCTCTTCGTCATGAAAACGCAGGTTTTCTAACAATAAGATTTCACCTGGATTTAAATTCTCTGCAGCTTCTTCTGCTTTAGATCCGACACAATCATCAACAAACTTTACTTCAACACCTAAGATATCTTCCACCTTATTTATAATATGACGCAATGAAAATTCTTCTTGTACACCTTTTGGCCTACCTAAGTGTGACATCAATATACAACTACCGCCATCTTCTAAAACTTTTATGATTGTAGGTTTAGCAGAAACAATTCGTGTAGCGTCTGTAACATCAAAATTATCATTTAAAGGCACATTAAAATCCACACGTATTAGTGCTTTTTTGTTGTCAAAATTGAAGTCATTTAATGTTTTCATAAGTCTGTTTTTTGAGAATTGTTTCACAAATGTAACCAATAAAAGACACTGATAAAAGATGTTTTTTCACGAAAACGTTTGCATTAATTAATATTATAAAAAAAGTATCTTTGCCACATGTTATTTTCAGAAATTTTAGGGCAAGAGCATATTAAAAACCATCTCACAAAAAGTGCAGATCATGGTCGCATTCCACATGCGCAATTATTTGTTGGTCCCGAAGGGTCAGGCACACTTGCTATGGCTATTGCTTATGCACAATACTTGCTATGCAAAAACTCAGATGGAGAAAATACTAATGATAATGATGCTTGTAATATAAAATTCAAAAACCTCTCACATCCCGATTTACATTTTGCATTTCCTGTTGCCGCTAATGATAAAATTAAAAGTCACCCTGTCTCTAACCATTTTATGGAAGAATGGCGACAACTTATTGACAGACAGCCTTATGGAAATCTGTTTGATTGGTATCGTATTTTAGGTATCGACAATAAGCAAGGTCAAATTGGTGTAGATGAGGCTCAAGATATTGTAAAGGCTTTAGCTTTAAAATCTTACGAAGGTGGTTATAAAATCATGTTAATTTGGATGGCTGAAAAATTGAACACAGCAGCTTCAAATAAATTGTTGAAACTCATTGAAGAGCCACCAAACAAAACTATTTTTATTCTTATTGCTGAGGATGAAGAACAAATTATAAACACGATTAAATCTAGATGTCAATTATTACATTTTCCGCCTTTAGCCGAAAATGTAATTAAAAACGCATTAATTAAAAATTATCAAATTCCAGAAGCTGATGCGATTAAGATTGCTCACCAAGCTAATGGTAATTATAACAAAGCTTGCGATTTAGTTTATAGTGATAGTGAAGATACCCAATTTGAAGACTGGTTTGTGTTTTGGATTAGATCCGCATTTAAAGCCAAAGGAAATAAAAGTGCTATTCATGATTTAATTTCGTGGAGTGAAACTATTGCAAAAACAGGACGAGAAACTCAAAAGCAATTTTTAAACTTCTGTCTCGACTTTTTCAGACAAGCCTTACTATTAAATTATAAGGCTGAAGACTTAGTTTTTATGGAGCCTAAGACATCATTTAAGTTGGAAAAATTTGCGCCTTTCGTTCATGGAAATAATATTATGGAAATCTCAAAAGAGCTTCAAGACGCAATTTACCATATTGAACGCAATGGTAATTCCAAGATTATTCTGACGGATCTTTCAATCAAACTAACGCGTTTATTGCATAAAAAAGCCGATTGATATACAACCGGCTTTCCAAATTAATTTTGTGATATAAAACTATTCTTCCTTTTTTGCATCTGCATTTAATGCGTCAATAACAGTTTGTGTAATATCATTTGATTCTATTCCATACATCACACTTCCAGCATCATTAGCACCAAGAATGTACGTATATCCATTTTTCTTACCGTAATCCTTAACAAAGGCTTTTACTTCTTTAATAAGCGTGTCAATTTGTTTTTGACCTTCCCCTTGAAGACTTTGTTCTTCAGCTTGCATTTGATAATCTTGCATTTGCTTCTTCTGAAGTAATGCTTGGTATTCAGTTTCAGCATCTTTTTGAGCCATTTTTGCTGCTTTAGTTTGAAATAATTGCGCCTCCATTTGAATCGCTTTTTCTAAACTGTCTGCTTTTTTGTTAAACGCTGTTACTTTAACCTGAAATACCTTTTCGAAATCTACTTTCTTCTGATATTCATTTACAACTTTAGCATTATCTAAATATGCAATTTTTTGTTGCTCTTGACAAGATGTTAAAACTAGTACTATGATAAGTACTCCAAATAATTTTTTCATTTTAAGTTATTTTAATTTTTGCAAATGTATGAAAGTGCTTGTATAAAATTTTTAAAATTTAACACTATAAGTAATATGTATAGTTATTAAAAACTCTATTGGTTTTTTCTATTAAAATTAAATGATTTATAACACGTGTAGTTATATCAAAGAAAACGAGCAATAGTAATTTATATCAAAAGTAAGAAGTCAGTCTTAAATCGCTTAAAAATAGTTTTTAGGGCTTTTTAATGATGTAAATTAGAGAAGAGAACTCTCTTGAACGTTTTGCTTTAAGATTAGAACGCCATCCAATCCAAAATGCTTTGAATGGATTCATGAATCCATTTTTATATTTTTCAGAAAGCAAAGCCACATAATAAGCATCAAATGTCATTGGTTCTGTTTTCAATAACTCCATACCTTTTTGCTGAACCAATTTTGAAATAGCCTTTTGAGAAAAATGCCACAAGTGTCTCGGAACATCAAAAGCTGCCCAATGCTTTTTATAATAATTAGCATCATAACTTTTATAATTTGGAACAGCAATCACTAATCGACCATTAGGTTTTAAAAGCGATTCAAATACAGCAATGTGATTCTCTAATTTTGGAAGGTGTTCTAAAACATGCCAAAGCGTAATGACATCAAAACTATGCTTATCAAATTTCAACAATTGGTCTATATCAAAAACAGAATCATCAGTTTTTTTATTGGCAATTGTTCTAGCTTTTGGATTTGGTTCTATGCCAGACACTTGCCAATTATTATCTTTAGCAACTTTTAAAAAATCTCCTGTTCCGCATCCAATATCTAAGAGTTGTTTAGCTTCTAAATCAAATGAATTGATAAGTTTTAATTTTCTTTTTAAAGCGATCGTTTTAATAAAATGATATACTTTTTCAAACCAATTACGTTTCGCATCTGTATGAGAAATATAGTCTTCGCTTTGATAATATTTAGGTAATTGCTCTTCTGAAGGTGGCGGGAAAGTTTCTAGCATTTCCAATTGTTCATTATAAATCAATTGAAATTCTTCTCCTGAAACAGAGTGATCTTTTACTTTTATGTATGTCTTTTTATTATTCATTAAAATAATGTTCCACGTGAAACATCTTTATAATTATCGTCCTAAATAAACTAATAATACTGAAACATCTGAAGGTGAAACACCAGAAATTCGTGATGCTTGAGAAATAGTTACTGGTTGAATCTTAGTAAGTTTTTGCCTCGCTTCAGTACTCATAGATTTCAATTTTTCATAATCGAAATTTTTTGGAATCTTTAAGTCTTCTAAACGATTCAATTTATCTGCATTATTCTTTTCTTTCTCAATATATCCAGAATATTTAATTTGAATTTCTGTTTGCTCAATGACCTCACGATCCAATTCATGCTCTTGAATATAATTCTCAACAAGTTCAAATTGTCGCATGTCATCAGCAGTAATATTCGGCCGAGAATACAATTTAAACATTTTATCAGATTGCTTAACAAGAGACGATTTTTTAGCTTCTAAAATCGGATTTGCATCTTCAGGTTTGACGCTAGTTTCTCTGAAAAATTTCACAAAATTGTCCGATTGTTTTTGCTTCTTTTCCATACGGCGTAAACGAGTCTCGCTTGCTAAACCTAACTCATGCCCTTTAGGTGTCAATCTAAAATCGGCATTATCTTGTCTTAAGAGCGTTCTGTATTCTGCTCTCGACGTAAACATTCGATATGGCTCCTCAGTACCTTTTGTGATTAAATCATCAACTAGAACTCCTATATAAGCTTCATTTCTCTTTAAGATAAACTCATCCTTCTCTTGAACTTTTAAAGCGGCATTTATACCAGCCATTAGTCCTTGAGAAGCCGCTTCTTCATAACCTGTAGTTCCGTTAATTTGTCCAGCAAAAAACAATCCATCAACTAATTTAGTTTCTAGCGTGTGCTTTAATTGCGTAGGTGGAAAATAATCATATTCAATAGCATAACCAGGTCTAAAAAACTTAACGTTTTCAAATCCAACAACAGATTTTAATGCTTTAAACTGAACGTCTTCTGGTAAAGATGTTGAAAAACCATTCACATAAACCTCAACCGTATTCCAACCTTCAGGTTCCACAAATAACTGATGACGATCTTTATCTGCAAAACGGTTAATCTTGTCCTCTATAGAAGGACAATATCTTGGACCAGTACTTTGAATTCGACCATTAAACATAGGTGACCTTTCAAAACCTTCACGTAATAAATCATGAACCTCTGGACTCGTATAAGTCATGTGGCAAGAACGTTGTTCTTTTAAAGGTTTAATGTTTTCTAAGTATGAAAATTTTTCTGGCTGTTCATCTCCAGGTTGTTCAATCATTTTAGAATAATCTAGAGACCGACCATCTACTCTTGGTGGTGTTCCTGTTTTCATTCTGCCTGATTCAAACCCTAATCCAATGAGTTGTTCAGTGATTCCCGTTGCGGCTCTTTCACCTGCTCTTCCTCCACCAAAATTCTTATCACCAATATGAATTAGTCCATTTAAAAATGTTCCGTTAGTTAAGATAACTGTTTTAGCTTTTATCGCTAATCCAAGAGATGTTTTAACTCCAACGACTTTATGATTTTCTACTATTAATCCAGATACCATGTCCTGATAGAAATCAAGATTCTGGGTTTTCTCTAAAAGTAATCTCCAATCTTCTGCAAAGCGCATACGATCACTTTGAACTCTTGGACTCCACATTGCTGGCCCTTTAGATTTGTTCAACATCTTAAACTGAATAGCAGAAGTATCACTTACAATTCCACTGTAACCACCTAAAGCATCAATCTCTCTTACAATTTGACCTTTTGCAATTCCACCCATAGCAGGATTACAAGACATCTGTGCAATGTTTTGTAGATTCATTGTGATAAGCAAAGTCTTGCTTCCCATATTGGCAGCAGAAGCAGCAGCTTCACTACCTGCATGACCAGCACCAACTACTATGACATCGTATACGTCGTTGAACATAATTTATAATATTGTTCCACGTGGAACATTAGGTTTTTAAAAATTTTAGTCTGCAAATATACGTCTAAATCCCAATATATTAAGACCGTTGTTTTAAGTAGAAATCTTCCTTAGAACGCATTACAGATTTATCATCTTTAGACTTGTCTTTGTAACCGCAATAATGAAGAATACCATGTACCATTACACGCTTTAATTCTTCAATAAATTGAACCTCAAAATCCTTAGCATTATCCCTTACTCTCTCTACAGAAATATAAATATCCCCATGTAATTCTTTTCCTATAGAATAGTCGAAACTAATAATATCCGTTAACGTATCGTGATTAAGGTATTTAACATTAATAGCAAGCAAATATGAGTCATCACAGAAAATGTAATTTATCTCACCTTCCTTATGGCTTTCAGATTTTATGACTTTAGATATCCATGTCGTGAATTCTTGTTCATAGGGTAACTCAAAATCGGTTTCGTAATTAAAGCTGATCATTTGTTTTTTTAAAATACTCTTGGACTTTCTTTTTGTAAACGTCCTGCAAAGGTAGTGCTTGCCTATTTAAAATTTCAGTAGTGTTGAAATATTCTTTAGCCGTAGGCAATTTGTTATTGGTAGTATTCTTAAAAGTAGTGTTGTCTGTTTCAGATTTTCGCTTATTGTCTTCGCCTTGAGTAAATGTAGCGTTTTCCATTTTTAACAACTGATGCTGTAATTCCATCATTTTTTGAAGCGTTTGGTTTGTAAAGCCTTTGTTGATTAAATCTAACTCAACATCTTCCATGTTTTTTAAAAGTCTCTCTCCTTGACCTTGCTTCCCAAGCTCTCCTAGTTTATTTTCTAAGGCTTGACGCAATTGTTGTTGTTGTTGATAAATACGATACAATTCGCCATTTAGGTCTTCATTACTTCCTTCGCCATCGCCTTGAGAATTTCCATTTTCTCCTCCTTCTCCTTCCTCACCATTCTCGCCTTTTTCACCCTTCTTGCCTTTTTTACCCTTCTTGCCTTTCTTTCCTTCTCCTTCTTTTTCACCCTCTTTTTCTCCTTCGCCTTCCTGAGGTTTGCCTTGTTGGCTTTTTTTCATGCCATCTTTCATTTGTCCGTTGAGCTGTTCCTGACTCATGATAATGTCTGGCAACTGCATATCACCTCCTCCTTGACCCATTGATGGATTCATTTGAGCATTCATGTTATCAAGAATATCACTCAAGAAACTAGCCAATTCATTAGTTGCTGTAATCGTATACTGTTGAGCGGCTACACCCTGATATAGCCGGTTTTCAGATAATTGTTCGAGTGACTTATCAATATTAAAAAACACCTCAGTTATTTGCTTATTAACTTGCTCTGAAATTTTTGGTTGTCTTAATGATAAGGCAAATAGGCTATCATCAACATGCTCAAAATGCTCTCTTAAATTACTCTGTTTTCTTAAGAATTTCCCATATTCATTATGGTTAATTTCAATGCTCTTAAACTGATCCATTAAATTTTCCTGATCAAAAGAAAACAACACTAAATTATCTAAAACTTGTCTAAGCATGGTAGCGTCTTCCTGCGCTTGATCACCTCCACCTCCTTGCATCATTTGAGCCATATCACCACTCATCTCCTTCATTTTTTTAGCGGCTTCTTTTTGTTTCTTTTTAGCTTTTTGCTGTGAATCTTGAGGCTGACTTTCTTGTTTCTCTTTGTCCTCTTCTTCTTCTTCTTTCTTTTCGCCCTGTTCACCCTGTTCGCCTTGCTCCTGTTTTTCTTGAGCTTCTTGTTCTTTTTGCTCTAAGGCATCAGTTGCTTCTTGTTGATCCTGTTTGATAGATTCCTCAGTTGGTTTGTCTTGAGGCAACTCCATTGGTTTTTTAAGTTCCTTATTTTCTTTTTGAAGCGCATCCATTTCTTTTTGGAAATCTTCAAACTTTTTGTTTAGTTTTTCCTGTTCTTCTTTAGTGTTGTTTTCTTCACTTTCTTCAGATAGCTTTTCTTGTTCTTCTGCTAACTTTTCTAATTCTTGTTGAAGTTTTTCTGCTTTCTTAGCTACATAAAAACGTTTAGTCAATTCCAAAAGTTGCTTTAAGCTTCGTTCTTTATTTTTATTTTGTTTTGCTAATTCTTCAAGTTTTTGAGAGAGCTCTTCTTTTTGAATTTTCTCTTGCATTTTTTCAAGCTCCTCTAACAACTTTTCATCTTTCTTAAGTTGTTCTTCATTTTCTTCAAGACGTTTTTTTAGATCTTCTTTAAACTGATCTTTTTCTTCATTTTCATTTTGAAATTCCTCAAGGTTTTCTTTCAATTTTTTATTGAAATTTTGCATGAGTTGCTCTTGCTCTTTTTGACGCTTCAGGAAATTTTCAAATTTCTTTTTATCATTAAAATTGAGTTCTTCTTTTTCCTTTTGGGTTTTAGAAAACTCCTCTAGCTGTTTATCTTGTTCTTTAAGTTTCTCGAACGTTTTACCAATATCTTTAATCGTTTCGTTTTGCTCCTGAAGTTGTTTTTGCTCTTCTTCTTCCTTCGTTAATTTTCTGTAATTATAAACCGTGCTCTTTGTGCTTTTATAATTATGAATGGCATCATTATCAAATACTTGAAAGTAGAATTCGTAATCTACACCATCAGTTAAATTCAACTGATTAGGAAACGCACTTACAAACTCATCAAAATTAGATTTCGATATAGATATGTTTTCAAAGGACTTCTCATTTGGATTTGTTGAAGGATAATATACTAGACGTAACTTACTCAATCCATAATCATCACTTACTTGTCCAAAGAAATACAGCGACTGATTATCTAATGAATCTTTTTCCATCTTTAGATTAAGTTCAGGATAACTGTCTTTAATTACACGCAATGAAAACGCTAAATTCTCATAGTCTTTTAGGTTTGCATTGCTCGTGCTAATACTGTAATCTGTATTATTAAAAATTCGTTTAGAGGCTTCAAATTTTCCTTTAGTTATATTTTTAAAATTGATAGTATCCTTAGCGTATAGCGCGACATCATCAGTAGATCTAGTAGATACTTTCCAAGTCACATTAGTTCCTTCTGGAATGGTTGAGTTTCCAGTGCTTTTTAAAACTTCATCTTTCTTTTGAGTATAAGCTGGATAATCTAAAACCATTTCAAAGTTCACCAAAGTAGGTACTTTAATCACATTAACGCTATAGTCTTTTGAGCGCACTTCGTTAGCAGATAAATTGAAACTTAAAGCATCTTTTAACTGTGGAAATAGATATTCAAATTGTCCTGGTGCAGTCTGCTGCAAGAAATATGATTGTCCGTTATAATGAATTTGAGCGTTTTCTGGAACAACATCACCTGCTGTATTAACTATAAGTTTAAACTCTTTGTTTTCGATAGCATTCATCTCTTGATTAGCAACAAAAAACTGAAAAGGGGCTGGTGGTTCGTATGCCGTTTGATAATTTACAACACGTTCGTAACTATCACTGAACCAGTCTATTTTACCTGTAAAATATGATATTAATAAAATAGATATTGGAATTGCAGCATATTTTAAATACTTGGTATTCTTATTAAAATTGATTGCTAATTTGAATGGTACTGGATTTAATTCAGATGATTTCTGCTCAATGCTTGCTTCAAGAAGTTCAGATTGGGAGTTGTTTACATTCAACTGAAGAACATTAAGAAGCTTATCGCTTACTTCTGGAAAATGATTTCCAATAATTTGAGACGCTTCTTCATAATTAATCCCTTTTTGTAATTTGAATAATTTCGCTAAAGGAAAGGCTATGAACTTTGCAAACAATGCTAATTCAACACCTATAAATACCCAAAACAATATAGTTCTAGCAGTTGGATTAAGCCATAAAAAGTACTCAATTAATAACGTTACAATCAAATACAATAATCCAATGGCGAAAAATAAAATAGCGCCTTTTACCAATTCATTAGTATAGTATCTCCTAATGAATTGTTCTAATTTAGATTGTATGTTCTTGAAATTATTCAACATTAATTATTTAACTCACTAAACTACAATTTTATTTTAACCTGCAAATGCCTAAATTTGGTAAGTTTCTGTTAATTTCGAGGAGTTGTGTTAAAATAAAGACCAACTCGCATTACCATTTGTATGAAAGACTTAAAATATCTCGCTGCATTCTCCATACCTATTGTTGCATTTTTAGGATTATATTTTAAAGGAAATTTGGTGTTTTTAACACCCATTTACGCTTTTGTAATGATCCCTGTGCTAGAGGTTATTTTTCCGGTTGAAACAAGTAACCTGTCTTCGGAAGACGCGGACCACAAATTAAAGCAAACGGTTTTTGATTGGTTATTATACCTAAACTTTCCTGTCGTTTACGGATTATTATTCTTTGGAATATATGAAGCAGCCACATCAGTTATTGAAACCTATGAACTAACGGGAATGATTATTTCTGTAGGTATCGTATTAAGTGTTAACGGAATTAATGTCGCACACGAACTTGGCCACAGGCAAAATACAAACGAGCGTTTTATTGGTAAGGCTTTACTCCTGCCTTCACATTATATGCATTTTTATATAGAACATAATTTTGGTCACCATTTGCATGCTGCAACTCCTGAAGACCCAGCAACTGCAAGGTATAATCAAACGGTGTATTCTTTTTGGTTTACCTCTATTTATAGGCAATATGTTGGTGCTTGGAAAATTCAGAACAAACTATTAAGAAATTATAATCAAAGGTTCTTTTCTGTAAAAAACGATATGTTTTGGTATACGATTTTTCAAATTAGTTATTTAGTAACTATTTTCCTTTTACTCGGAAGTATTGGATTATTGTTTGCTGTTTCCGCAGGAATTATTGGAATTCTTCTCCTTGAATCAGTAAACTATATTGAACATTATGGATTAATGCGATTAAAAACGAAATCTGGTCGATATGAGCGTGTTAAAGAAATGCATTCTTGGAATTCAAATCATGTCATTGGTAGGATTGTATTATACGAACTAACAAGACATAGCGATCATCACTTCAAATCATCTAAAAAGTATCAAATATTAGACTGCCATGACGAAAGTCCGCAAATGCCATTTGGATATCCAACCTCTATGGTTCTAGCAATGATTCCTCCTTTATGGTTTAGGATTATGAATAAACGCGTGCCTAGGGAAATGATTTTAACTTAACCATTTCTATTCATAAATATCGTTTTATCTTTGCAGTCATAAAATAAAAACCATGACCAAAGACGTTCGTGTGCGTTTTGCACCAAGCCCAACTGGACCTTTACATATTGGAGGTGTGAGAACAGCCCTTTTTAACTACTTGTTTGCAAAAAAACATAACGGAACTTTCATACTACGTATTGAAGATACCGATCAAAATAGATATGTTGAAGGTGCTGAGGATTACATTGTTGAATCCTTAAATTGGTGTAACATACCGTTTGATGAAGGGCCAAACAAGAATGAAAAATTTGGACCTTACAGACAAAGCGAACGTAAGCATTTGTATAAGCAATATGCAAATGAATTAATAGAAAAAGGTCATGCATACTATGCATTTGATACTGCTGAAACTTTAGACTTTCATAGAAAAGACCATGAAACTAAAGGAAAAACCTTTATCTATAACTGGCATAACAGGTTAAAATTAAGTAATTCTTTATCTCTTTCTGAAGAAGAGGTAAAAGCAAAAATAGATGCTGGTGACGATTATGTGATCCGGTTTAAATCACCTCAAGATGAAACGTTGCGTCTTAAGGATATTATTCGTGGTGATATTAAAATTGACACCAATGTATTAGACGACAAAGTTTTATTTAAAAGTGATGGAATGCCAACCTATCACTTAGCAAATATTGTTGACGATCACTTAATGGAAATTTCTCATGTGATCCGTGGCGAAGAATGGTTGCCATCTTTAGCATTGCACTATCAATTGTACACTGCTTTTGGCTGGGAAACACCACAATTTGCACATTTACCTTTAATACTAAAGCCAACAGGAAAAGGAAAATTAAGTAAGCGAGATGGTGATAAATTAGGCTTTCCTGTATTTCCTTTAGAATGGACAGATCCAAAATCTGGAGATACTTCAAGAGGTTATAAAGAAGACGGTTATTTTGCTGATGCAATGATTAACTTCTTGTCTTTTCTTGGTTGGAATCCAGGTACTGAACAAGAAATATTTAACCTAGAAGAATTAACTAATGCTTTTGATTTAGACCGTGTAAATAAAGCTGGAGCCCGTTTTGATCCAGATAAAATTAAGTGGTTTAATCATCACTATATGCAAGTTCAAGATAATAATGGTTTAGCTGATGCATTCAAGAATTCGAGAACTGAATTAACTGAAATTGATTCAGAATACATCGAAATGGTAGTAGCTTTGGTTAAAGAACGTGCGACATTTGTTGGTGATTTTTGGGACTTAAGTCACTTCTTCTTTGTTGCTCCCGTTTCTTATGATGAAAAAGCTTCAAAAAAGGCCCTAAAAGAGGATACGGCTGAAATTTTAACTACCGTCAAAGATTTAGTTGATAGTGTAGAAGACTTCACGGTTGAAAACCTTCAAAATACTATAAAAGGATGGATTACTTCTAACGAAATTGGTTTTGGAAAAGTAATGATGCCTTTACGATTAGCTCTTGTTGGAGCTCTACAAGGTCCAGATGTTTTTGATATTATTTTTATGATTGGAAAAACTGAAACATTGAATCGTATTGACGCTATTATAAAGTCAATTTAAAGCGTAATCATCAACGCAAAGGCGAGCATGGTTTGGTTACCCTCAAACTTTTCAGAAGAAGGAGTGGTTGTTAAATCCTCGTCATTGAGTTTATTGAAAATATTTGTAAATCCGTAACTATAGGTTGCTCTTAGCTTAAAATTACCAATGCCAGCTGTTGCTCCTACTACTCCATTGACATTAAAAGGAGAAATATCGCTTATGTCTTCAGCTAACAATGCATCATAGCCGTTAATAAAAAACTCTTCTTGACTACTGCTCTTGAGATCTAACTGACCGTTGTATTGAAGTTGTGGTCCTACATCTAGAGTAAGGTTATTACTTATTAGTTTCACGTGAAGCATAAATGCCAACTGAACAGCCATTAAATCATATTCTAACATTTCGATATTTTTCGATGTTGCAGTAGATCGCCCTTCAATTTCAATTGAATTTTGAGATAATTGCAAACCATAGCTTACAGTAAACCACTTGTGAGGAATATCAACTGTTGCAACCATGCCTCCCAGAAAACCTGAACCGCTTTTAGTTTTAAAGTTATCGGTGGTAATATCATATTGGGTTAATCCTCCAACAAATCCTATTCCGTTTTTTATCGTGTATCTTTTATGTTGTGCTGTCGATATTGTAACAAAAGCAACACAAAACACTACTAATATAATAAACTGCTTCTTTTGCATCTCTAAAGTGTGTGATTTGAGCAAATATAACCTGTCTCTTATACACATCTCCGAGCCCACGAGACAGGCAGAAATC
>OJDV01000249.1_pt1 | contig 20403 bp, 17 predicted proteins | sample 1592911 | NCBI WGS metagenome assembly OJDV01 (sample SAMN05416860, study PRJEB24817) | seawater metagenome | isolation source: Sea water | place: Canada:Atlantic | collected 2013-11 | reverse complement strand
CACAGAGTAGATCGTCGGCAGCGTCAGATGTGTATAAGAGACAGGTGTTATTTTATTAATGCTGATTTTACACAAATCTCGTAAAATAGCGAAGAAGAAAAGATAATTATTCTGGTGTTTGAATCGTTTTATTAGATTCTATTTCCATTACCTTTTTAAGCATTGGATCGTCTTGATTTAGAATAAACTCAAATGTATTACTGCCAAACAACTGCTGTGCAATACAGGCTTTTAATATGTTTTTTATATGATCTTTATGATCTTCAAATCCAATATGAGCTTCATCCATTCTTGAATATTCAAAAAACTCACGCATTAAATCTTCATCAACTTGGTAAGTATCTACAAAATCTTGAAGTTGATAATCGCTAAAACTTTCTCGATTTCTTTCTAAGTATTCAAACACAAAATAACTTGCAAATCCACTTCTGGAAATATACTCTAAGGTTTCATTTTCTAAACTGGTATCTTTTGAAACAAAAACATCTGGAATAATTCCACCACCTCCATAAACCACCTTACCTTTAGGGGTTATAAAACGCAATGTATCTGCAACTTTTATACTATCTGCACTATTCATTTCACCGTTACTATAGCGTTTTTCATAATCTTTATAATAGGCATTATTCCCATTACCATAAGGTCGCTGAATAGATCTTCCTGTAGGCGTATAATATCTGGCAATTGTTAAACGCACTGCACTTCCGTCACCAAGAGACATTTCTCGTTGTACCAACCCTTTACCAAAAGACCTACGCCCAATAATTGTCCCTCTATCGTTGTCTTGTAATGCTCCTGCAATGATTTCACTAGCCGAAGCAGAATTCTCGTTTATTAAGACATATAAATTTCCATCCTCAAAATCTCCTCCTCCATTCGCAAAGGTTTTATCTACTTTTCCACTTTTATTTTTAGTGATTAAAATAAGCTTGTCATCCTCAAGAAATTCATCAATAATTTTTTCAGCTGCTGAAATATAACCCCCAGGATTGTTTCTCAAATCCAATATAAGTTTGCTAATTCCATCCTCTAAAAGTTGATCTAAAGATTCTTTAAATTCGTCATAGGTAGTTTCAGAAAATCGATTTACTTTTATATACCCAAGCTCTTCTGTTATTTTATAGGAAGCGTCGACACTAATAATTGGAACCTCTTTTCGCTTCACTTTAAAACTAAGTAAGTCTTCCTCTCCTTTTCTAAAAACTTTTAAATTAACCTTGCTGTTTATTTTTCCTTTAAGATGTTTGGTAATACTGTCTCTTTGTATAGAATCTCCAAAAATCTTTTTTTCATTAGCATACAATAATCGATCTCCAGCTTTTATCCCTGCTTTCTCTGCGGGACCACCAGCAATGGTTCTAATCACAGCAATCGTGTCTTTATATACATAAAAACTCACACCAATACCCACAAAGTTTCCACGCATATCGTCTGCATTGTCAGCATATTGACTTTTTGGAATATACACCGAATGTGGATCCAGGTTTTCTAGAATTCGGTTTACGGTAATGTCTACAATACTATCCGTATTTACTTCATCTACATATTCGTAATCTATATAATCTATAAGACGGTTGAGTTTGTCTTTTTTAGAATTTTTTGCAAATATCTTTTCCGAAGTATCTGAAAAATTAAATTTAGAACCAATAAATACACCTGCGGCAACAGCCACTCCTAATAATAAGGGTAAATATTTTTTCTGAAAACTCATTTACTCATCTAAATCATTAATGTGTACAATCTCAACTCCAGCTTTTCTTAAAAAATCTACTCCAGAAGTGTCTTTATACTTTTCCATATAAACCATTCGAGTTATTCCTGCTTGGTGAATTAACTTGCTACAACCTTGACAGGGTGACATGGTAATATATAATGTCGCGCCTTTGCATGATTGTGCAGAGGATGCTACTTTTAAAATGGCATTTGCTTCTGCATGCAGAACATACCATTTTGTGTTTTTTTCTTCGTCTTCACAAATATTTTCGAAACCCGATGGCGTACCATTATAACCATCACTAATAATCATTTTATTTCTAACAATTAAAGCACCAACTTGTCTTCGATTGCAATAAGATAATTTACTCCATTCCCTTGCCATTCGTAAATAGGCAATATCATATTTGAGTTGTTTTTCGGGCTTCATGTATTTATGCTATGATTTAAAATGGTCTTCCTGAATATTTTCAGGATTTGTTATGCTATCGGAATTAGATATTTTATTTGATAGAATTAAAATATACAAGGCGAATTTAATGTGAAGTTCTTAGCCATCAAAATATGTCGGCGTTAAATATTCTATAAAGTATAATTAACATACCCTAGGTCTGAACTAAATTTGGATTTAAATTAAAATGGCCAATTCCGCTGTAACATTGGAATAACCAGGCCTATTACGATGGAAGATATTACTAATACCCAGTCTCTTTTATTGAATCTAAATATAGTTTGAAAAATAAAACCAAGAAGTAAAACCAATAATACAACAACGAGTTGCGCTATTTCAATACCAAGAGCAAATTCTAATAATGGAAGAATTGTATTGTCGTCGTTTATAATTTTAAAATAGGAAGCAAAACCAAAGCCGTGAATTAATCCAAAGAAAATAGTAATCACATAAAATAAACCTAGAGATTCTGAATCTCTATTTTTCCCGGTTGTAAATAAATTATATACCGCAGCAATTAATATGGTAATGGGAATTAATAACTCTATCCAAGTACTAGAAACCGTCACTACATTATAACTTGCTAGTAATAACGATATCGTGTGCCCTACCGTAAATAAGGACACTAAAATCAATATTTTTTTCCAACTAGAAAAAGTATAGGCAGCTACCAATACAATTAAAAATAAAATATGGTCGTATGCCTGCCAATCTAAAACGTGATTTAGACCTAACTTTAGATATAGCCAAAAATCTGACATGCATATAGGATTAATATGTTAAAAACCAAAGGTAATGAATATGGCTTAATTATCGTATCTTTATATACTGCTCCCCCACTTATTTGAATTTTATGAAAAAAACACTACTTATTGTATTGACTTGCTTTTTTAGTCTTCAAAGTTTTGGGCAGGATCCAGATCCAGAATTATTTAGAACATGGTATTTGCATATTATCCAAGCAACAGATTTAGATACTGAATATGTTGTTTCAGAAATAGACCCTTCTATTCAACCTTTTATTACAATTTCAGAAAACTTAGATTTTAATGGTGAGGGTGCATGCAATACTTTTAATGGCAATTATGACCATACTGGGACAAACTTAATGAATACTATTAATTTTAATAGTACCGATAATGATTGTGAAATACAAGTTCATAATTCCTTCGAAAGTTCTTATTTCGGGTTTATGCAAGGTGAATTTTGGTATTATATTGATCAAGATAGCGATGGACTAACTTTATCTTTAGGAAACCTTTTAATGGGGTATGCAACTTTTAAAAATTATCCTCTTTCAACATCAGACTTTACATTAAATAACATCATAATTTACCCTAATCCAGTTTCTGATATACTTTATATTTCTTCTGAAAACACAGTAAGCGAAACCATCACCATTTATTCTTTGAATGGAAAGAAAGTCGTAGAAGATATAACCGAAACAAATTCCATAGACGTTTCAACATTATCTAAAGGGATGTATTTTATCGAGATTTCTTCGGAATCTGGAAAATCTATAAAAAAGTTTATAAAAAAATAATGCCTATTTCATAAGAATTATCAAATCACTAAGACTTTTAGCTAAACACTGTGTTTTAATCAAAATTAAGGTGAATACTTTTGTTAATTTATAACTTTATGTTGTGTTTTTTAATACATTCACAAACCAAAACCTTCTCTATCCCTTTGTAATAAAGCCTTTTATTGTTAAAATATGTTAAATTACTACTTTGTTATGCAAAGTACTGTAACATATTTGTTTTTATTCCGTCTATCTAATATAACAATCAAACAAAAACTAAAAACAACAACAATGAGAACTTTAAACAACAATCAGATCACACAAAAATTAAGTACTACTAAAACTTTTACTTGGAATGCCAAAAGACGTTTCAAATAATTAAAAGGAATCAAAAAAATCATCCATCAATAAAAACAACAATCATGAGAACATTAAACAACAATCAAATCACACAAAAATTAACTGCCACTAAAACTTTTGCTTGGAATGCTAAAAGACGTTTCAAATAATATATAGGAAACAAAAAAAATATCAATCAATAAAACAACAGTCATGAGAACTTTAAACAACAATCAAATCACACAAAAATTAAGCAGCACTAAAGCTTTTACTTGGAATGCTAAAAGACGTTTCAAATAATAAATAGGAAACAAACTATTATCAACCAATAAAACAACAATCATGAGAACTTTAAACAGCAATCAGTTAACAGAAAAACTAAGTACTTCAAAAGCTTATTTATGGAATTCAAAAAGACGTTACAGAAAATAGGGGACTTACCCTCATCAATCAAAACATAAAACCTCAACATTTTAAAATGTTGAGGTTTTTTTTATGTACTCAATTACATTTTTCTTTATTAAAAGTACTATTGTAAATAATGCTTTAGCTTCAAAAACTACACTCTTATTCTTTATCTTTCTTTGAGGTTTGCTTAATTTTAAATCCTATTTAATCTTCTGAAGTATCGATAAAACAAAGCCAAGCCAGTTTAATTTAGAATTACATTTCTAAATATAATGTTGTGAAAAACTTTACAAAAACATAACATAAATTACATTAGGACAAGGTCTCAAAAACTTATATTTGGTTTGCCAAAATTCAAAAATTATTTAAAGAATTTTGACTTAGTTTATTAGAAATCGTTAAAAAAATAACTCCCATGAACAAAAGCATTACTTCTGTTATTACAACAATTACAAGCAAAAAATTATCCTTTTTTTTCCTTTTATCACTAATTTCTATATCTGGATTTAGTTATAATTTAGATCCTGAATATGTAAATAATACAATTATAGAGGAGTCTTGCATTGCTGATATCATTATTAATGAATTAGATGCAGATACTGCCGGAACTGATACCCTGGAGTTTGTAGAATTGTATGATGGTGGGGTTGGAAATTCTCCTTTAGATGGACTCGTTTTAGTACTTTATAATGGTTCTGACGTTGCAAGTTATGCAGCTTACGATCTAGATGGTCAATTTACCAATGCGGAAGGGTATTTTGTAATAGGTAATGCTGCTGTTGCTAATGTTTCTATTGTAATACCTAGTAATGGAATACAAAACGGAGCAGATGCTGCGGCTTTGTATACAGGAGACGAAACAGATTTTCCAAATGATACGCCTGTGACTACTGTAAATTTAATTGACGCGTTTGTTTACGACACTAACGATGGCGATAATCCAGGCTTACTAGCTTTATTAAATCCTGGCCAGTTACAAATTAATGAAGATGGAGCTGGTGATAAAGACGCACATTCTTCACAACGTATTCCAAACGGAGCAGGAGGTGCTAGAAATACAGCTACCTATGCGCAAATGGAACCAACACCGGGTGCCATAAATGGAGCTCCTGCACCAGTGGCAGAAATTATTATTAATGAATTAGATGCAGATACTGCTGGATCCGATATTATGGAATTTGTAGAATTGTATGATGGTGGAACAGGTAACACTTCCCTATCTGGACTAGTTGTAGTGCTGTTTAATGGAAATGGTGATTCAAGTTATAACGCTTTCGATTTGGATGGGTTTAGTACAGATGCTAATGGATACTTTGTTTTAGGAAATGCTGCGGTACCGAATGTCTCTTTAATCGTAGGCAGTAATTCTTTCCAAAACGGAGCAGATGCTGTTGCTATATATACAGGTGACGATACAGATTTTCCTAATGGAACTCCTGTTTCAACAGTCAATTTAGTAGATGCCTTGGTCTATGACACCAACGATGCTGATGATGCAGGTTTGCTTGTTTTACTAAATCCTGGGCAAGCACAAATTAATGAAGGAGAATTAGGAGATAGTCCTAGTCATTCTAATCAAAGAATTCCGAATGGTGCTGGTGGAGCAAGAAATACAGGTACTTACGCTCAATTAGAGCCAACACCGGGTGAAATAAATGGGGCTGTAGTTCCTATACTTCTTTCCTCTATTCATGACGTTCAAGGTAGTGGTTTAATAAGCCCAATGGCAGGAGCTACTGTACGTGTTGACGCAATTGTAGTAGGAGATTTTCAAGATACAGATCAACTTAGTGGTTTCTTTATTCAAGAGGAGGATGTAGATGCAGATGGCGACGCTGCAACTTCAGAAGGCATTTTTGTGTATTGTGATAGTTGTGGTACTAGTGTTACTGTAGGTGATGCCGTTACTGTAACTGGTCTTGCTGTAGATTTCTTCGGAATGACACAAATAGACGTGACTGCTCCTAGTGGTGATATAATTGTAAATAGTTCTGGAAATGTATTACCAACTTCAGCTTCTATAGTACTTCCTGCTGGGTCAAGTACCGAAGCAGAAGGAACTTTCGAAAGCACAGAGGGAATGTTGGTTAATATTACCACAGACCTAGTAGTAAGTGAATATTTTGAATTAGCACGTTATGGACAATTGGTGCTTTCGGCTAATAATAGAATAAGACAGTTTACGGATTCGGATGAACCAGATGTGGCTAATTATAATACGTATATAAGCCAATTAGATCAATCTCGAATTATTTTAGATGATGACAACAACATACAATCAGATGCCATTTCATTTGGTCCTGATGAGCCTTATTTCTGGCCACGTCCAGGAGCAAGCAATACAAATTTCATTAGAGGTGGAGATCAAATAAGCAATTTACAAGGTATTATGCACTGGTCCTTTTCAGGGCAATCTGGTACCGATGCTTGGAGAATTAGACCGGTGGAAGAGGCTTTTACATACGACTTCACCCCTACCAATGCCCGTTCAGTTTTACCACCAGATGTTGGCGGAACTTTCAAAGTTGCAAGTTTTAATGTATTAAACTTTTTCACCACATTTGGGGAAAGAGGTGCAGATTCAGCTGCCGAGCTTGACCGTCAGAGAGTGAAAATTGCAGCCGCTATTTGTAATATGAACGCTGATATAGTAGGGCTTATTGAAATAGAAAACAATGGGATGGTAGCTTTGGATGATTTATTAAACGGGCTTAATGGAATTAATACTCTTTGTGGTATTACCTATGCTGCTGTAGATACAGGAATGATAGGTACAGATGCTATCACTACAGCTTTTATTTATAATACAGCGACCGTTTCTGAAGAAGGTGCCTTTGCTATTTTAGATAGCTCAGTAGATCCACTTTTTGACGATACTAAAAATCGTCCTGTTTTAGCACAAACATTTACTCAAATTAGTAATGGTGGAAAATTAACTGTTGCTGTTAATCATTTAAAATCTAAAGGTTCTTCTTGCGCCAGTATTGGTGATCCTGATTTAGGTGATGGTGCTGGAAATTGTAACATTACTAGAACCAATGCAGCTATTGCTCTTGTGAATTGGTTAGCTACAGACCCAACAAATAGTTTAGATCCAGATTTTATGATCATTGGGGATCTTAACTCTTATCGTAATGAAACTCCAATTGACGCACTTAAATTAGGTGCGGATAATACCGATGGAACTTCCGATGATTTTGTGGATCTTCTTGATGCCTATTTAGGAGATGATGCATATAGTTATGTTTTTGATGGACAATTAGGATATTTAGACTATGCTTTAGCTAGCCAAAGTCTTATGACACAAATTACAGATGCTGCTGCTTGGCATATTAATGCTGATGAAGCTAATGTATTTGATTATAATGATGGTATTCAGGATCCAGGTGAACCATCGTTTGCTCGTAAATCGAATGCCTTACCAATATTTGAAGCAAATTCATTTAGAGCATCCGATCACGACCCATTAATAGTAGGAATTAACATGGGCGTAGCTCCTATTATTGCTTGTCCCGACACAATTGTAGTGTCTAACGATACGGGAGTTTGTGGCGCACAGGTTTTCTTTATTTCTGCAACTGCAACAGATCCTGATGGAGATTTGGATATAATTACTCAAACTGGTGGACCAGATCCGGATGATATATTCCCTTTAGGAATATCTACAATTCATTTTACAGCAACAGATCTTGCGGGGAATTCGTCAATTTGTTCTTTTACGATTACAGTTAATGACGACGAAGATCCAGTAAGTGTTTGTCCTGCAGACATTACAGTAAGTAATGATCCTGGACAATGTGATGCTTTAGTAACCTTTACAACTTCCGCAACTGATAACTGTGCTGGAGCAACCTCTATTAGTGTACCTGCTTCTGGTAGTGTATTCTCATTAGGAACTACAACGGTAACTGTTACTTCAACAGATGCTTCTGGGAATACCAATGTATGTACTTTCGATGTTACTGTGAATGACAATGAAGAACCTGTTTTAACTTGTCCTGAAGATATTGTTGCAGGGAATTTCCCTGGTCAATGTTATTATGTTATCGTTGGAGATGAATTTGATTCAATAGCAACAGACAACTGTACAGGTTTGACGGTAATCAATGACATTAATGGAACATCTACGCTTGATGGTGAGAAGTTTTTAGTTGGTGAAACAATAGTGTCTTGGACAAGCGATGATGGTAATGGTAATGTCTTAACATGCCCTGCTACTATTACTGTTTTAGATACGGAGGCTCCTGAGCTAAATTGTCCAGAAGATCAAATACATTTCTTGGAAAATGGTGAGACATTCTGGGAAGTTCCAGATTTCTTTACAAATGGAGAAGCGAGTGCAACAGATAATTGTACTGAATCTGAAATGCTTTATATCACACAGGTTCCAGAAGCTGGAACATTACTTACTGAAGGTGTTTATACCATAACCATTGATGCTAAGGATGAGGCTAGTAATTTTAGCACTTGTACTTTTGAACTTACTATTGAAACAATTCTTGGTATTGGCGATAATGACCTAAACCTTGAAAGCATCGTAATGTATCCTAATCCAGCAAATGATTATGTGATACTAAATAATCCACAAGTACTTAATTTAAATACCGTAGAGATATACAATATAAAAGGAATGTTAATTCAAACGATGGATTTAAGCAATATGGGAACCGAAGTAACTATTGATGTATCTCGTTTAGCTGGTGCCATCTACATGGTTGTAATTAAAGGTAAAAATGGATATGCTATGAAACAACTTATAAAGAAATAAATAGTTAAAACTGTATCAAACTAAAAAACCCCAACATTTTAAAATGTTGGGGTTTTTTATGAGCATCGATTTACTCAAATTGAGTATTGCAAAGCTTTATTAATTAATTTAATTTTGATGAACTAAGAGTTTTAATTGGGTATGTTGTAATCTTTTTTTTGTTAATGAAGATATCTTATTATACTTGGGGATTTATAATAAACATCTAACTACATACAACAATTAACTAACTAAAAAGCTATTGCAGAAATGTAATAGCTTTTTTGTTGTGATTATTTTAACTATTCCTGACATAGTCTGTCATATCTAAAATGAACATACAGAATTATTTTTGCTGTATAATTAATTTAAAATCAAAGATTATGAATGACAACACCCTAGGTATTTTTTTTGTTTTACTATTTATAATCGTATTGCTTGGATTAATATATATAGCAAAAAGAAAATTGAAAAAATAAATAGCAAAAAAAACCTCAACATTTTAAAATGTTAAGGTTTTTTATGTACTCAAGGCGGGAATCGAACCCGCACGCCGTGAAGCACTGGATTTTGAATCCAGCGTGTCTACCAATTCCACCACTTGAGCAAGTAGAGCGCAAAAATAAGCATTAAAATAATAAGTTATGATAATTAATAGCTTCATTTTTTGGTTAACAGTTGTTATTAATTTTACTTTTGCCGCAACAACAACAACACAAGCTAAAAATGTCTACACCAACTCCTCCATCTAAAATCTTTGCCTGCAAGCAAAGTCAAGAATTAGCAGAAAAAATTGCCAAAGAATACGGAATTCCATTAGGAAACGTAATCACCTCCACCTATAGTGATGGTGAGTTTCAACCTTCCTTTGAGGAATCTATTAGAGGTAGCCGTGTTTTTATTGTAGGCTCTACACATCCTAATAGTGACAATTTAATGGAAATGTTATTAATGCTGGATGCTGCCAAGCGTTCTTCTGCAAAACATATCGCAGCCGTTTTACCATATTTTGGTTGGGCTAGACAAGATAGAAAAGACAAACCTCGAGTCCCTATTGCAGCAAAATTAGTTGCTAAAATGCTTGAAACTGCAGGAGCTACTCGTATTATAACTATGGATTTGCATGCAGATCAAATACAAGGGTTTTTTGAAAAACCAGTAGATCATCTTTTTGCCTCTACTATATTCTTGCCTTATGCAAGATCCTTAAAATTAGATAACTTAACCATTGCTTCTCCAGATATGGGAGGATCTAAACGTGCATATGCCTATTCAAAGTTTTTAGGTAGCGATGTAGTAATTTGCTACAAACAGCGTGAAAAAGCAAATATCATTTCCCATATGGAACTCATAGGAAATGTAGAAGGCAAAAACGTTATTTTGGTAGATGATATGGTGGATACTGCCGGTACACTTACCAAGGCAGCCGACTTAATGATTGAGCGTGGAGCTTTAAGTGTTAGAGCTATTTGTACTCATGCTATTCTCTCTGGAGATGCTTATGAAAAGATTGAAAACTCAAAATTAGAAGAGCTAATTGTAACCGATTCTATCCCTCCAAAAAGAGAATGTTCAAAAGTAAAAGTATTAAGTTGTGCCAAATTTTTTGCTGATGTGATGCAGAGTGTAAATTCTAATAAATCTATCAGCTCTAAATTTTTGATGTAACTCTCAGAATTTCAGCAAGAACACCTCATTAAAAAAGACTCTTATTTTCTTTTTCCTATTCAGAAAAAGCCGCATCTTTGCACCCGCTTATTAATTAAGGTAAGCTTGATAATTTTTTAATAAAAAAACAAATAAAATGAAATCAATTACAATCAACGGATCTCAAAGAGAAATCGTAGGCAAGAAAGCAACAAAAGCCTTACGTAATGCTGGTCAGGTTCCTTGCGTAGTATACGGAGGAGAAAAGGCTATACATTTTTCAGCAGAGTCAAAAGCATTTCAACATTTAGTTTACACTCCAGATGTACACACAGTAGTAATTGCATTAGAAGATGGCAATAAAATAGAAGCTATTCTTCAAGACATACAATTTCACCCTGTAACAGATAATATTCTACACATCGATTTTTATCAAATTTTTGATGATAAAGAAGTAAGTATGGAGATTCCTGTTCGTATTACTGGAAGTTCTCCAGGAGTTCGTAATGGTGGAACTTTACGTATCGTAAATCGTTCTTTACGTGTGAAAGCATTACCTAAAAATCTTCCTGATTTTTTAAATGCTGATATTTCTGAAATGAAAATTGGTGCGATTATGACTGTTGCCGATTTAAGTGGTGAGAATTATACTATTTTACAAGAAGCAAAAAGAGTAGTTTGTCAAGTTAGAACTTCTCGTGTTGCTGTTGAAGATGAAGTAGAAGAAGAAGAAGAAGGTGCAGAAGGTGAAGAAGGTGCTGCAGAAGGTGAAGAAGGTGCTGAGGCTCCAGCGGAAGCTTAATAGTAAAAAAAATATTATACTTTTAAAAAAAGACTGTCCTTATCGACAGTCTTTTTTTTATTTTTACGGAAGATTTAAAACCCTATGTTTTCATTATTAAGAAAACTTTTTACAAATACTTCCAACAGATTATTAACTGAAGGCGACCCCATGAAAAAATTTCTTATAGTAGGATTAGGAAATATTGGCCCTAAATATGAAAATACAAGGCATAATATAGGCTTTAAAATTCTTGATTTTTTAGCAGAAAAAGAATCTCTTATTTTTGAAAGTGCAAAGCTTGGGGATATAACTACCTATAAATTAAAAGGGAGAACCTTTCTATTGTTAAAGCCTAGCACTTATATGAATCTTAGTGGGAAGGCAGTAAGATATTGGCTTGAAAAAGAAAAGATTCCTCTAGAGAACTTATTCATAGTTACAGACGATTTAAATCTTCCCTTCGGAACTTTTAGAGTTAAAACTAAAGGTAGTGATGGTGGACATAATGGTCTTAAGGACATCCAAAATATATTAAATACTACGAAATACAACCGTTTCAGGTTTGGAATTAGCGACACTTTTTCTCAAGGCAAACAAATTGATTATGTTCTTGGGGAATGGATTGAAGAAGAAGAAAAACAACTTTCGGAACGATTATTAAAAGCAACTGAAGCTATTAAATCTTTCGGTTTGGCAGGAATAACCAATACAATGAATACATTTAACGGAAAATAATATGAACGAGTTCTCCTCAGTATCTTCCTATAATAACACCCGCCCTAGCGTGGTAACTATTGGCACTTTTGATGGAGTACATATTGGTCATTTAGCAATCTTAGATCGTTTAAAGAAAACTGCCCAAAAGGATAATTTAGAATCTGTAGTACTCACTTTTTTTCCGCACCCTAGAATGGTTTTGCAAAAAGATGCAGATATTAAATTGATCAATACCATAGAGGAACGAAAAAAATTATTAGAGAAAACAGGATTGGATCAATTAATTGTCCACCCATTCTCTAAAGAGTTTTCTCGATTGACAGCTCTTGAATTTGTAAGAGATATTTTAGTAAATAAATTACACTTAAAAAAAATAATTATAGGTTATGATCATCGTTTTGGTAGAAATAGAAATGCTACCATAGAAGATCTAAAAGAATTTGGAAAAACCTATGATTTTGAAGTCATAGAAATAAGCGCTCAACAATTAGAAGATGTTTCTATAAGTTCTACGAAGATAAGAGCCGCCATTAAAGAGGGTGATATTGAAACCACAAATAAATATTTAGGCTATCCATTTATGCTTTCGGGCACTATTGTAAAAGGTCGTGGTATAGGTAAAACCTTAGACTTCCCAACTGCGAATTTACAAATAGAAGAAGAATACAAACTCATTCCAAAAGAAGGAGTGTATATTGTACAATCAGAAATTTCTGGGAAGAAGGTATTCGGAATGACAAATATTGGCACAAATCCAACAGTTGGCGGAACCGTAAAAACCATAGAAACCTACTTTCTAGATAATAATAAAGATTTATACCATCAACATATCCAAATTGAGTTCCTCTCTAGAATTAGGGATGAGAAAAAGTTTAATTCCGTAGAAGAATTAAAAAATGCAATTCGAGAAGATGAAATATTTGCAAGAAACTATATAGAATAAAATGAAAAATCGCTTCTTTAAACAAGTTGATAATACAGGTCTTGTTCTTTTTAGAGCGGTATTCGGATTATTAATAACATTAGAGGCTTTTGGAGCAATTGCAACCGGCTGGGTTCGTCGTGTTTTAGTAGAGCCCGAGTTTACATTTAATTTTATAGGCTTCGATTTTTTACAAGTATTTATAGGAACTGGTATGTATTTCTACTTTGTTCTCATGGGTGTCTTTGGGCTTATGGTAATGTTGGGTTATAAATATCGCTATGCGATGTTTTTCTATGCCTTGATGTGGACTTCTGTATATTTTATGCAAAAAACCTCTTACAATAATCATTATTATTTAATGATGCTTTTATGTTGGTTGATGGCATTATTGCCAGCGAATAAAGATTTCTCTTTAGATGCAAAATTCAAACCTTCTTTTAAATCATCTGCAATGCCACAATGGTGCAAATGGATGGTAATTCTGCAGGTCGCTATTGTATTTATTTATGGATCTGTAGCCAAATGGTATCCCGATTGGCTAAATGGTACTGCTCCTGGGTTATTTATGAAATCTAAAAAAGGGTATTGGCTCATTGGAGGATTATTACAAGAGCCTTGGGTTCATTATGCAATAGCCTATTTTGGAATCCTATTCGATTTATTAATCATACCCATGTTATTCTGGAAAAGAACTAGGTTATTAGGTTTTTACCTATCCCTATTCTTTCATTTATTTAATTCTATTGTTTTTCAAATAGGGATATTTCCATATATGTCTATTGCCTTTGCTTTGTTTTTCTTTAGTTCTGAAACCCTTCAAAAACGATTTCTACCTAAGAAAAAAATCTATACAAATAATGAAATTATCATTCCTAAACACAATAATATACTGATTGGTATATTGTCTGTTTATTTTATATTTCAAATAGGACTTCCTCTTCGACACTGGGTCATCCAAGATGATGTTCTTTGGACTGAAGAAGGACATCGCCTAAGTTGGCGAATGATGTTAAGGTCGAAAAGCGGAACTTTAACGGTTCGTGTAAAAGACTTAGAAACAGGAGAAATTAAAGTCTATGATTATGGCAAAATAGTATCTAAAAAACAACGACGGGTGGTTAAATCTAAACCAGATTTACTTTGGCAATTGGCACAAAAAATAAAAAATTTAGAAAAAGAAAAAGGAAATGATGTTGCGGTTTTTATGAATTCTAAGGTCAGTATTAATGGTGGTCCCTTTTTTCCATTTACAAATCCCGAAGTAGATATTTCTTCACAAAAATGGAATCCTTTTAAACATACAGATTGGTTATTGCCTTCGCCAGAAGATTATCATAAAAAAGAAAAACGATGAATACCATTAAGATAATTCAAGAGTTAGAACAAAATAATAACGTTTTTAAAGCCATGCTTTTAAATTGTTCAGAAGAAGAATATCTATGGAAGCCAAGTCAAAATAAATGGTCTTTGCTTGAAATTGTATGCCATTTAGTAGATGAAGAAATTGAAGATTTTAGAGCAAGAGTGCATTCTGTTTTGGAAAACCCTGAAAGCACTTTACCCCCATTTGATCCTGTTAGTAGGGTTATTGAAAGAAAATATTTAGAAAAAGATTATAATGCAAAAGTGGAAACTTTATTAAATGAAAGAAAAAAATCGATTCAAGGATTGCAACAGTTAAAAGATCCAAAATGGGATAATTCCTACCAACATCCAAAATTAGGTGCGATGTCTGCAAAATTATTTTTATCTAATTGGTTGGCTCATGATTATCTTCATATGAGACAAATACTAAACCTAAAGTTTGAATATTTAAAATACCATTCGGGAGAAGATCTTAAATATGCTGGAGATTGGTAAAGCCTCCTTCTTTTTAATACCGTAAATAAGACCAATCAGGTTTTGATAACCTAATAGGTCTGTGTAACTTCGCAAGCTTAAAGTTTTAGGAAAATGTTACAAGTAAACGAAATACGCGAAAACAAAGAAAAATTTATAACAGCGCTTACCAAGCGAGGATTTGATGCTACACAACTATTTGAAGAGGTGTTACAAGCAGACGAAACTCGTAAGACAACGCAAACAAAATTGGATGATACCTTGTCACAATCCAATACATTTTCCAAAGAAATAGGGATTTTATATAAAAATGGAGAGGCTCAAAAAGCCAATCTATTAAAAGAAAAGACTGGACAATTAAAAGAATTGTCTAAAGAACTTTCCGAAACTTTAAACAATGCCACAAGCAGATTGCAGGAATTGTTATTTACCATTCCTAATATTCCTCATGAATCGGTTCCTGCAGGAACGGATGAAAATGATAATGAAGCCATTTTTAGTGAAGGGGAGATTCCTACACTTTCTGATAATGCGATCCCACATTGGGAGTTGGCAAAAAAGTATGACATCATCGATTTTGAATTAGGTGTAAAAATTACAGGCGCTGGATTTCCGGTTTATAAAGGAAAAGGTGCTCGTTTACAACGTGCTTTAATTGCATATTTTTTAGATAAAAATGTAGAAGCTGGATATACTGAATACCAGGTGCCACTTATGGTTAACGAAGCTTCAGGTTATGGTACTGGACAATTGCCAGACAAAGAAGGACAAATGTATCATTCTACAGTTGATGATTTGTATTTGATTCCAACTGCAGAAGTTCCTGTAACCAATATGTTTCGAGGTAATTTATTAGCGCAATCAGAATTGCCAATTACTTGTACTGCTTACACTCCTTGTTTTAGAAGAGAGGCAGGAAGTTATGGTGCACATGTTCGTGGATTAAATAGACTGCATCAATTTGATAAAGTTGAAATTGTACGTATAGAACACCCAGATAATAGCTATCCAGTTTTTGAGGGCATGGTAGAGCATATAAAAGATATTTTAAGGGATCTTAAATTGCCTTATAGAATTCTTCGTTTATGTGGAGGAGATTTAGGATTCACAGCTGCTCTTACTCATGATTTCGAAGTGTTTTCAACTGCACAAGATCGTTGGTTAGAAATTTCATCCGTTTCCAATTTTGAAACTTTTCAAGCGAATAGACTAAAGTTACGTTATAAAGACGATAACAAAAAAAATAAATTAGTACACACTTTAAACGGAAGTGCTTTAGCACTACCAAGAGTGTTGGCTGGTATTCTGGAAAATTACCAAACCCCAGAAGGTATTAAAATCCCAGAGGTTTTAGTCCCTTATTGTGGTTTTGATATGATTAACTAAAACCATATGCAATCTCTTGTTTCTACAGCTTGGCTTTATGAAAATTTCAATAACCCTGACTTGGTTATTTTGGATGCCAGTTTAGAGAGCAATGTTGCAAATTTAGAAGTTAAATATCCCGAGCTTCAAATTAAAGGCGCTCGGTTTTTTGACTTTAAAAACGTTTTTGCAGATAAGAATAGTCCCTTACCCAATATGCTGCCAACTGCAGAACTTTTTGAAAAGGAATGTAGAAAGTTGGGCATCAATACTACTAGTGAAATTGTTGTTTATGATAATGTAGGTGTTTATGCTAGTCCTAGAGTTTGGTGGATGTTTAAAGCTATGGGGCACAATTCTATTGCAGTATTAGATGGTGGACTAACCGACTGGAAAGACAAAAATCTAGAATGTGAACCTAAAAAGCAATCCAAGCTTAAAGCTGGAAATTTTATAGCTAATTTCCAATCCAATTTAGTTAAAGATTCTTTTCAAATTTTAGAAAACATCTCTCTTAAAAAGGAGATCGTGATTGATGCTCGTTCTAAAGACAGGTTTATGGGACTAATCCCTGAAACCCGGGAAAATTTAAAAAGCGGACATATCCCAAACTCTCTAAACCTTCCATTTTTAGAAGTGTTGGATCAAAGGAAATTTCGTTCTAAAGAGGAATTACAACTAATATTTAAAAAGCTTCCTCTTAAAGAAAAAGGTTTGGTTTTTACTTGTGGCTCTGGAATTACAGCCTGTATACTTCAATTAGCTATCGAAATTACAGGTATAACTAATACCTCAATTTATGATGGTTCTTGGACAGACTGGGGACAATTGGAAGAATTTCCAATTGAAAAATAACCGCAATATTTTGACATTTAATTAAGAAAGCATTTCCCTATCTTTATCCCATGCGCAAACTCTTATTCCTTATATTTTTACTTTCCATTACCTCGGTAAGTGCTCAAAGAGATTTAATTGCAAAAAACTATTTTGATCAAGGGGAATATGAAAAAGCACTTACACTTTATGATAAGCTTTATAAGAATTCAAATCGTTTCGATTATTTTAAAGCATTAGTTTCCACGCATCAACAAATGGAAAATTATAAAGAAGCTGAGTTGCTTTTAAAAGAAAAATTAAGTTCTCAAGGAGCTAGTCCCCAGCTATATATTGATCTTGGTTATAATTATTCTCTTCAGAAAAAAGATTCTCTAGCTAACGTGAACTATAATAGGGCAATTGAATCTCTAGAAACCAATGTAATTTATGCGCATACAATAGGAGATGCTTTTGAAAAATATAGTTTGTTAGACCAAGCAATTACGACTTATGAGTTGTCTATGGAGATTAATCCCGAAAAGGATTTTAGCTATCAATTAGCAAGACTATATGGAGAGCAGGGCGATCTAGAGAAAATGTTTAGTAGTTATCTAGAGTTAATAAAGAAAAACCAAACCTTTAGAAGTTTCGCCGAACGAAATTTCAGTTTGTATATTACAGAAGATCCATTAAATGAAGCCAATGTATTGTTGAAAAAGGCCTTATTGCAAAAATTACAGAAAAACCCAAACGTATTATATAATGAATTGCTGAGTTGGTTATTTATTCAGCAAAAAGATTTTAAAAAAGCATTTACACAAGAAAAGGCGATTTACAGACGCATGGGAGATGGTGATATGGGAGGAATTATAGACTTAGCGTTTATAACTATCGCTGAAGAAGATTATGAAAATGCTACAAATATTGTTACTTATTTAATTGATAATGCTTCTACTCCTAAAGCAAAAATTGAAGGGTATCAACATTTAATGAGAATTAACATTAAAACTTCTTCAAAAAAGGATTATTCAAAAATTGAAAAACAATTTGAAGAACTTCTAGATGAGTTTGGCCGTGGAAAAAGCACTTATAGACTTCAGATTGATTATAATTATTTTTTAGCCTTTCAATTTCAAAAAAAAGAAATAGCAATTTCCAATCTTAAAAAACTATCTAAAGAACCATTATCCAACTATCAAGATGCTCGTGTAAAAATGCAATTGGCAGATATTTTAGTATATGATGAAAAATTTAATCAAGCTTTAATTTATTACTCTCAAATTGATAAAAAAGTAAAAGGAGATAAATTGGCACAAGAGGCTCGTTTTAAAATTGCTAAAACCAGTTATTATAAAGGTGATTTTATCTGGGCTCAAGTACAATTAGATGTGTTAAAAAAATCGGCATCCCAATTAATTGCAAATGATGCGATGCAACTAAGTTTGATGATAAAAGACAACTCTCTTGAGGACTCCACCCAAACCGCATTAAAATTATATGCGAGAGCAGATTTATTAGCATTACAGAAAAAAGAAACCGAAGCAATTTCCGTATTAAACGAGATATTAGAAAATCATAAAGGCGAAAAAATTGAAGATGAAGCTTTATTGAAAATGGGAAAATTGTACGAAATAAAGAACGAATATTCTAAAGCAGAAGACTCCTATTTAGCATTAATACAATTTTATAATGAAGACATCTTAGCTGATGATGCGCATTATTATTTAGCGAAATTATACGAAACTAAATTAGACCAAGCAGAAAAAGCAAAACAATATTATGAGCAAATTATTTTTAATTTTGCAGATAGTATTTATTTTATAGAAGCTCGTAAGAAATATAGGATGCTAAGAGGAGATGAAATAGAATAAAACTTCTTTATTTTTCATTGTGAGTGAAAACAAAAACTTTTAAAAAGACAAAAATGATTATTTATAACGTCACTATAAACATCGAGGAAAGCATTCATGAAGAATGGTTGTCATGGATTAAAAACCACATCCCCGTTGTTTTAGCAACTGGTAAGTTTACTGAGGCTAGGCTCACCAAAGTTCTAGTAGAAGAAGATATGGAAGGGGTTACCTATGCGATTCAATACAGAGCTAAATCTAGAGAAGATTTAGACAACTATTATAAATTTGACGCTGATAAATTAAAAAAGGAAGGTTTGGTTAAGTTTGCAGATAAAATGCTTGCATTTAGGACGGAACTTGAAATTATTGATGAGTATTTTGTTACTATCAATTAAATCTTTCAATGAAAAAAGTATTGTTTAAACCAAACATTCGTGATGCCAAAAAATTAATTCTGTTTGTGAAAAAGTAATGTGAAAAAATATTGCCCATCTGCGTTTTTTAAAACTCCAAAACCTGAGTGAGTATATGCCCCTTCAATTATTTTTTTATGAGAAGGACTTTGAAGCCAAGCATCCACAACATTTTCGGCAGTATTATACCCATAAGCTACATTTTCACCAACTCTTATTGCCCCTCTATTTTTTAGGGCTCCTGAACGTTCGAAAAAATTATCATGATTAACTTGTTTTATATTAATCATATACTTTGTGTGTTTTACTGCAAAGGCAGAGGCATATCCCTGGTCTTTTTCTAAAACCATAAACCCATGAACAGACCTATGGTCGTTAATTAATTCTAAAATTTCATCTGCCATTTCCCAATCCGTTTCCAAAGATAGGTTGAGGTCAATTTCATAATTGGCGTCTTCTAAGGGGTTGGTTTCTTCTGTAGTACAGGATAGAGTTAGGCAAACAAATGCCATAATAAACAGATTACTTTTTACAATGTTTTTCATAGTGGGGATACATAATTTTCTCCCTAAGTAACTAACTATTAATTTATTATAATTAGTTACTTAGATAGAATACAACTTTTTACTGATGAATGATTGAATTGATTAGATTAGTGTAAAACTTAAATTTTTATACTTTGTTTGTTTTACTCAGAAGAAAATATCAGAAATCTTAGGGTATACTTTATAGGTTATTTATTGAATATCATAATTCAAAACAAACATCTATTGTTTTAATTTATTATACAATAGTCTATCTATCTAAAGCACCTGTCTCTTATACACATCTCCGAGCCCACGAGACAGGCAGAAATCTCGT
>OJDV01000248.1_pt1 | contig 20422 bp, 12 predicted proteins | sample 1592911 | NCBI WGS metagenome assembly OJDV01 (sample SAMN05416860, study PRJEB24817) | seawater metagenome | isolation source: Sea water | place: Canada:Atlantic | collected 2013-11 | reverse complement strand
AAATTGATCAATTCTATGAAATGATTGAAAATGAAATGAAAAATCTTTCAGAAGGTGAAGCTCAAGGTGGTGAAGCGATAGAAGAAGAAGGAAACTAATATTAGTATCATATATATTAAAAAACCCAGCTATATGCTGGGTTTTTTAGTTTTAGAATATTCTATATCATACCTCTGCACTGCCCTTTCCTTGTCGGATCAATTCAGGTTCATCTCCACAAAGATTAATTACAGTTGAAGGTATATTACCTCCATATCCACCGTCAATTATCAAATCTACTAAATTCCCCCATTTCTCGTAAATCAATTCGGGATCTGTAGTATATTCTACAATCTCATCTTCATCATATATGGATGTCGAAATAATTGGATTACCTAGTTCCCTTACTATTGACAAAATTATTTCATTATTTGGAACTCGAATTCCCACTTCTTTTTTCTTTTTAAAGGCCTTTGGAAGTTTATTATTTCCTGGCAATATAAATGTATAAGGCCCTGGTAAGGATCTTTTTAAAATTTTAAAAGTTGGAGTACTAATATGGTTTACATAATCTGAAATATTACTAATACTATCGCATACAAATGAAAAATTAGCTTTGTCTAACTTTACTCCTTTTATTCTTGCGACTTTCTCTAAAGCTTTATGATTAGTAATATCACAACCCAAAGCATAAACTGAATCACTAGGATATATTACCAACCCGCCTTTTTTAAGAATAGATACTACCTTTTTAATATCATCAGGATTAGGGTTTTCTTCATATATTTTTATAAACTCAGCCATTCTTTAATTTTTGGTTTCATATTTGATATAAAGTTACTGGTTTTTTATGAATACTATTCATTTTGAAAATCAAATATCATAAATCATATTTATAACCGTTTCATTATTAACTTCTAACTATGAAAAAAATATTTTACCTTCTTATTATAGTATTCATTGGTAATTTCACTTTTGTTTCTTGTTCCTCTGATGACACCTCAGAAGATTCTGAAATTGTAATCACTGATCCCTTAGAAGCTGAAACTATTTTAAATGCTTCCTATGGATCTAATGCTCAACAGGTATATGACATCTACTTACCTTATGGTCGCAGTTCAGATAAAACAAAAGTAATTGTTTTAGTTCATGGCGGTGGTTGGACTGGCGGTGATAAAATAGAAATGGAAAATTTTGTTGGAATCATTCAGCAATACCATCCTTACCATGCTATTGTTAATATAAACTATGTATTGGCAAGCACCTCACCTCCATTTATTCCTGCTTTTCCAAATCAGTTTTTAGATTTAGGAACTGTGATTGACCAATTAAGTTCACAAAAAGAAGAGTTGCAAATATTACCAGAATTTGGTTTAATAGGAACAAGTGCAGGAGCACATATATCGTTAATGTATGATTATGTTTATGATACTCACGATGTGGTAAAAATGGTTGCTGATATTGTTGGCCCCACTAACTTTACAGATCCGTTTTATGCAGACAATCCTTTATTTGGCTTAGCATTAAGTGCTTTGGTAGACGAAAGTGCTTATCCTTTAGGAACCAATTATGCAGAAGCAACAAGTCCCGCTTTAATAACAAGTAATGATAGTAGTCCTTCCATTCTTTTTTACGGAAACCAAGATCCTTTAGTGCCTCTTTCGAATGGAGAATTGCTAAACACCAATTTAAGTAATGCATCCATAAACCATAGCTTTACAGTTTATGATGGAGGTCATGGAGATTGGGATGAAGCAAGTTTGTTAAATCTTCAAATTCAATTAACCGAATTTATTGACACATATTTACCTGTTACAGAATAAAAAAAAGTTTATTCAACTACTTTTAATTTAGCAAACCGTAATAATAGTTTTTTTAAACCTCCGTTAGTAAAATTAATTTCTGCCTTAGTATCTGCACCAACGCCCTCTATTTTCATAATTCTACCTTTTCCGAATCTAACATGCTCTACCAAGGTTCCTTCCGATAAGTTAAGATCTTTTAAATTAATATCTTTTTCAGCAGAACTTGTTACAGGTTTAATTCTTCTAAGTTTACGAAGATTAGTATCATTAGGTCCTTTTGGAGCTAGACCAGAAGCTGGTTTTCTCAACCTTAACTTACTTCTATCAATGTCTTCAAAAATATCTGCATCTAAAAGAGGCTTGTATCGGTTTTCAGTTATTGGAGTTAAATATTCTAAAAAACTTTCATCTATTTCTTCAATAAATCGACTAGGTTCGGCATCTATTAATTTTCCCCAACGATATCTAGATTGCGTATAGGTTAAATAGGCTTGTTTTTCTGCTCTCGTTACTGCTACATAAAACAATCTTCGTTCTTCTTCTAACTCATTACGAGTATTCATACTCATACCGCTAGGAAAAAGGTCCTCTTCCATTCCAACTATAAAAACATATGGAAATTCTAATCCTTTGGCTAAATGAACAGTCATCAAAGCAACCTTATCTTCATCATTGGTTTCTTTGTCTAAATCGGTAGCCAAAGCAACATCTTCTAAAAATTCTGCTAATGAGCCTGTGGTATCTGCTAACTCTTTTTGCTCCTCAACGAAATCTTTCATCCCGTTTAAAAGTTCTTCAATGTTTTCTATTCGAGCAATTCCTTCAGGAGTACCATCTTTTTTTAGTTCAGTGAATAATCCAGTTTTCTTAACAACATGCTCTGTAATTTGAAAAACATCGTAACCTTCATTTAAAACTTGAAAACTTTGAAGCATCGTTACAAAATCTTGAAGTTTTGATTTTGTTCCACGATTGATCTGGATTTCAATCTTATCCAAATTTTGCATTACTTCAAAAATGGTGCGATTGTAATGGTTCGCAACAACAATCAGTCTTTCTATGGTCGTCTGTCCAATTCCTCTAGCTGGATAATTGATGACACGTTTTAAAGCTTCTTCGTCTTTTGGATTGATTAGAATCCTTAAATATGACAAGACATCTTTAATTTCTTTTCTTTGATAAAAACTTAACCCACCGTAAATCCTATATGGAATATCTCTTTTACGCAATGCATCTTCAATTGCTCTAGATTGTGCATTGGTACGATATAAAACCGCAAAACTTCCATTAGAAAGTTGATGATTCATTTTGGTTTCAAAAACGGTGCTTGCCACAAATCTACCTTCATCACCATCAGTCATACTTCGATTAACTAATATTTTTGAACCTTCATCATTAGCTGTCCAAACGATTTTATCCAATCGTGTTTTATTCTTTTCAATAATACTATTTGCAGCATTTACAATGTTTTTTGTAGATCGATAATTTTGTTCTAATCGAAATACTTTTACATCGTCATAATCTTTCTGAAAATTTAAAATATTATTAATATTCGCTCCTCTAAAAGCATAAATACTTTGAGCGTCATCCCCTACTACACAAATGTTTTGAAAACGATCACTTAAAGCCTTGATAATTAAATACTGACTGTGATTGGTATCTTGATACTCATCTACTAATATATACCTAAATCGATTTTGATATTTCGCTAATACCTCAGGAAATCTTGTAAGCAACTCATTGGTTTTTAACAATAAATCATCAAAATCCATTGCTCCAGCTTTAAAACATTTATCTACATATGATTTATATATCTCTCCCATCCTTGGAACCTTTGCCATAGCATCGGCTTCCATTAAATCTGGGTTATTGAAATAAGCCTTTACGGTAATTAAACTATTTTTATAAGAAGATATTCGTGAATATACTTGTTTGTATTTATAGATATCTTTATCCAAATGCATTTCCTTGATCACCGCTCTAATAACACTTTGAGAATCTTGAGTATCGTAAATTGTGAAATTGGAAGGATATCCTAATTTATCAGCTTCAAACCTTAGAATCTTAGCGAATACACTATGGAAAGTTCCCATCCATAAATTCTTAGCCTCACTACTACCTACAATACTAGCTATACGGATTTTCATTTCACGTGCAGCTTTATTGGTAAAAGTCAATGCTAATATATTAAAAGGATCAACTCCTTTAGACATTAAATACGCAATACGAAAAGTTAAAACCCTAGTTTTACCAGAGCCTGCACCAGCAATAACAATCATTGCCCCATCCTTTTGTAGTACAGGAGCTAATTGAGCTTCATTAAGTTGATCTAAATATTCTTGCAATGTTTTTGTAGTTATCTTCAGAAGAAATTCGACGTGAAATTAAAGAAAAAATAAAGAATAATTTTATGGTTTTTAGACTATTTATAAACATCCTTTATTTTAATTTTTTAGTTCAATAATTAACTTAAAAATTTCATTTTCATATTCAGTTAAATTAAATACCTTTAGCTGAATTTAAAAAACCAACCATATGAAAATTCAGATACTACTCTTATTATTATTTTGTACGGCAAGTGCTTTCGCTCAAATGGACAAAAGTTTATTAAACGATATTAATGCTATTGAAGGAAAGGTAATTGATTGGCGCCATTATTTTCATGAAAACCCAGAACTCTCTAATAGAGAATTCAATACTGGAAAAAAAATTGCAGAACATTTAAAAAGTTTAGGATTCGATGTTACAGAAAATGTAGCTCACACAGGTGTGATAGGAATATTAAAAGGAGATCATCCCGGAAAAGTGATAGCTCTTAGAGCAGATATCGATGCCTTACCTGTTACCGAAAGAAATGATTTACCTTTTAAAAGCAAGGTCACGACTACCTTTTTAGGTCAAGAAACCGGAGTCATGCACGCTTGTGGTCATGACACTCATATTTCAATTTTAATGGGTGTTGCTGAAGTTCTTTCAAAACATAAAAACTTACTTCATGGAACGGTGAAATTTATCTTTCAACCTGCTGAAGAAGGACCTCCTCCAGGTGAAGAAGCGGGTGCATCATTAATGATAAAAGAAGGGGTATTAAAAAACCCTGATGTTGATGCTATTTTTGGATTGCATATTAGTTCAGAATCACCTACAGGAACCATCTCCTATAAACCCGGAGGAACTATGGCTGCTGTAGAACGATTTGTAGTAAACGTAAAAGGAAAACAAACTCATGGATCTAAACCTTGGGGAGGGGTTGACCCAATTTATATTTCAGCAAAAATAATTGATGGTTTTCAAAGTATAATTAGTCGTGAATCTGATTTAACAAACGAAGCAGCAGTAATTACTGTTGGAAAAATAACGAGTGGAGTTCGATTTAATATCATTCCTGAAAGTGCAGAAATGATTGGTACTGTAAGAACTCTTGATCCAAAAATGAGAGAATTAATTATGCGTCGTATGGATGAAATGGCAAGAGATATTGCTCTTGCTTATGGTGGGACTGCATCTATAGATTGGCAAAGCAATACAGTTATTACTTTTAATGATTTAGAGTTAACAGCTCAAATTCTTCCTAGCTTGGAAGCGGCTGCAGGAAAGGAAAACGTACATTTAGTAAAAGCTACAACAGGTGGTGAAGACTTTTCATATTTTCAAGAAGAAGTTCCTGGGGTTTATTTCTTTTTAGGAGGAATGACACCTGGAAATAAAGAAGTTTATCCTCACCATACTCCAGATTTTATGATCGATGACAGCGGTATGTTATTAGGAGTAAAAACTTTTTGTCAAATAACAATAGATTATTTAAACGAAAACTAATAGACTTTAAGAATTTTAATTATTAGAATATCTTTATGAATCAATTTTTAGATTTTATAATTGCCCTACCCTGGTGGAGTTGGGTATTAATTGTATTGTTAATAGTAGCAATTAGGGACATATTACAACCCTACCATACGGTAAGTCATAATTTCCCAATAATTGGTCATTTTCGCTATTTACTTGAAAAAGTCGGCCCTGAACTCAGGCAATATTTAGTAGCTAATAATAGAGAAGAACTTCCTTTTAATCGCATTGAACGCAGTTGGATTTATGCATCTGCAAAACAAGAAAACAATTACGAAGGGTTTGGTACAGATCGTGACATCTATGCACACCAACATATTTTTATTAATAATGCAATGATGCCTTATCAATTAAAGGAAGGTCATCCAAATATTACTGATAAAACATTTTTGCCCTGCGCAAAGGTGATGGGAGTTTATAATAATAGAAGAAAACCATTCCGCCCTGCTTCTGTGATCAATATCTCTGCAATGAGCTTTGGTTCCTTATCTGCTAGAGCGATAGACTCATTAAATAAAGGAGTTAAAATCTCTGGGGCTTATCACAATACAGGAGAAGGAGGACTTTCTCCCTATCACAGTAATGGTGGAGATGTAGTTTTTCAAATTGGAACAGGATATTTTGGTGTTCGTGATAAAGAGGGCAACTTTTCTATGGATATGTTAGTGAAATTAGTAAATGACAATCCTTTTGTAAAAGCGATAGAGATTAAACTGTCGCAAGGTGCAAAACCAGGTAAAGGAGGAGTACTCCCTGGAGCAAAAATCACTAAAGAAATTGCTGAAATCAGAAATGTTGAGATGGGCGTAGATGTTCTTTCTCCCCCCAATCATAAAGTGTTTTCTAATGTGCCAGAAATGTTAGATTTTATTGAAGAAGTTGCTGATAAAACAGGATTGCCTGTGGGTATTAAAGCTGCTATCGGAAAATTAGAACAATGGTATACTTTGGCTGAACTGATGAAAAAGAATGGTAAAGGTCCCGATTTTATCTCGGTAGATGGTGGTGAAGGTGGTACTGGTGCTGCTCCACCAAGTTTTGCAGATCACGTTTCTTTACCTTGGGTTTATGGTTTTAGTGATGTATATAAAGTTTTTAAAAAACAAGGAATTACCGATAGAATTGTTTTTGTCGCAAGTGGTAAATTAGGGTTCCCTGCAAAAGCTGCTATGGCTTTCGCAATGGGCGCAGACTGTATAAACGTTGCTAGAGAAGCGATGATGAGTATTGGTTGTATTCAAGCTCAAATATGCCATACCAACCACTGTCCCAGTGGAGTTGCTACTCAAAACAAGTGGTTGCAAAAAGGAATTAATGTTACTTTAAAATCCGAACGTTTAGCGCAATATTTTAAAACTTTTAAAAAGGAGTTTATCGAAATAACTCATGCTGCCGGATATGAACACCCTTGTCAATTTGATATGGACGACATTGAAGTAAATGTAGACGATCATCATTTATCTAAAGAGCTCGGCAAAACCTATATGTATCATAAAACACCGGTACCTTTTGAGGGCGTGCAAAGTTTAAAAGATTGTGATTATTTAGGAGGAAAATAATTTTTTATTTTTTAATAAATTTTAATACCTGCAAATTACCTTTACTTATTAATTTAATAAAGTAAACTCCTTTATTTAAATAATTAATATTTATAGAATTATCTTCAAGCGTCTTTCCTTCTAAAATATTTTTACCTAAAGAATCCATAATTATAAAATATTGAATTTTTTTGCCAGATATGTAAAGCGTCTCATTTACTGGATTTGGATAGATCAGCATGTTTTCAGTATTGTTATCACCTACAGAAAGATTTGGAGAACAACTATCCTCATTATAATTTACACTAACGTCATATGGCTCAAATGGAATGGATACAACTGTAGTGGGTTCGTATAGGATTGCTAAATTTTGCAGCCCTATACTATTACTAGTCAAATTAATCTCAAATTGCTCACATCGATTTAATTTATCGTTGGTCGTTTTAAAAATTTCTGCTTCTGAAAATGTATTAGGAGTTTCTGTTCTATACCCTACATGATAATAAAACGGTCCATCACTAAACCCTTTGGCAAAACTAATATCCGGGTAATAAATTAGTGGTAATTGATAATTCCAAAAATTAAACTCATCTCCTAAAGGTTCGATATGGGGTACTAAATATTGATAATTAATTGCAACAGGATCTCCAGTTAATTTCTTAAATTCGTATACAAACAAGTTGTTTTGCCCAAATTGGGCAGTACCATCATTATCTATCCAATATTCTTCTTTATCATAACCGACAATGATTAAGTTATCACTGCTGTTTAAAGATTCCATGATTGTAAATCCATATACATCATAATTATTACCTGAAGTTGCTACCCAAGAATTTGATAAACTAATATTTCCTGTTGTATTATTCAAGGCCGTCACACCAAAATAATGAGCTTGGGAATAATTACATAACATGAAAATGTTATCTGTTGAATTATCATAATAAGCATCTACACTAACATCTTTAGAATTCCCAAAAACATAACTTTGATTCCAAGTTAGATTTCCTTGAAAATCAATTTTTAGAGCAAGCACAGATTGTAATGGCGAAGATGGTAAATTAGGGTCTGTGGTACTTCCTGTTATAAAAAACCCATTACTCGTTTCAGTAATGTGGTTGATAAAATCGAAGTTTGGGAAACCAGTTGCAATATTGCTGTCTAATTTTGTTGACCACAATAAATTAAAATTAATATCTATCCTAATTAAGAATCCAAGATTTGAACATAAAGTATCTAAATTATAACAATCGCTATAAAAACCGCCAACAATATAACCAGGATCTGGAACACTGTCACCATTTATGTCACTTTCTGTATAAGTAATATGCAATCCCCTAGAATTTAAAATTGGATCAAAAACATCGTAATACATACCATTTTGTAAAACTCCATTACTAGCATCTAAACTTATTACAAAAACTTTTTTTATACCATTAATATCTACAGATCCAGTAACAACAATTATATTATTATTTATAGCAATATCAAACCCTCTAATTAATTGATAAGCTGGATGATCGTATTGTTTTACCCAAATAACATTACCATTAACATCCATTCTTTTAAGAATTAACATTTCATCCTGCATCGAGTTATCAAATAGATTTCCTGCAACGATGAAATCATCTGTCCCATCTTCCATCGGTTCGATATTTAAATCGTGTAAATGTTTATTACTAACTCCTATATTTTTTTGAAAAGTAGCTTGACCAAAAGCTATCGAAAAAAGAAAAAAGAAAATCAAATTTACTTTCATAACACATATATTATTAGTTTACAAGCACTTAAATGTAATGAATTAATATTAACAACTGTTTTTTTTAATAAATTATTGAAAAAATTACCTTGTAATCTTATTAAAAACATAGTAAGTTTGCTGTAGAAATTAAATTACATGGAAGACATTACTGTTGTCATTAGTTATTTTGCTTATTTGTTACCAGCAATTGTTGTTGGATTAGTCGCTTATTTTTTCTTTAAAGGTCATACTGCAAATGAAGAAGGAAGAAGGAGATATTTAATCCAAAAAGAAGCACAAAAAAGTTTATTACCAGTTAGGCTGCAAGCATACGAACGTTTGACATTGTTATTAGAACGAATCGATCCTAACAAATTATTGATTAGAGTAAAACCCTATTCTGATGATCTTCAGAAATATGAAACTTTACTTATCCAGAATATTGATAATGAATACGAGCATAACCTTTCTCAACAGATTTATGTTAGCCCAGAATGTTGGAATTTAGTTACTGCAGCAAAAAATGCGACCATGCAAGTGATAAGGCAATCGGGTATGAATGAAAAGGTAGATGATCCGGATAAACTAAGAGCCTTCCTACTCAATCACTTTATGGACGAAGTAACTCCATCACATAAAGCCTTAATGTATGTAAAAAAAGAGGTAGGCGAATTATTTTAATATTACTAGCTTACTCTTTAATTTCGTTTAAGTCTATATTTTTTCTTTTAGCAAAGTCAACACCTCTTTCCCACCATTGATGCATTTTTCCTTTATCGAAAATTAACGAATTGGTTGTTAACACTGTTGGAGTATAATATAGGTTAATAATTGCACCGCTGTGGGCAGCTGCATATTTTCCAATACGAATGTTCTGTTTTTCAATTCGATCAGCCATATACGAATGCATATTTGTAATTAATGAAAAAACATTTTTGGATGGCATTCTATTTAAGTGAGTTACTTCGGTTTCTAAAACAATCACATCTATGGTTGTAGCTCCTCTTTTTATTGCTTCTTCTATTGGCACCATACTTCCAAATCCTCCATCTGCATACTCGCAACCCTCTTTTTTAACCAAACTCATAAAAGGTGTATAATTGCAAGATATCCATATCCAATCGCAGAAATCATTATAATCAAAATCGTTAATAGACTTATACTCTACCTTATTTAATGAAAAATTAGAAACTGTAACAACCACATCTATGGGGCTTTTTTTTAAATCTTCAAATTCGGCTAAAGTGATAGCTTCTGAAATTAATTTTCGTAAATTTTTACTTTCCCCAAAGGTTTTTCTTCCTCTTAAAATATTTTTAAGAACATTAAAATGATTGATACCAATTTCCAACTTACCGTGCTTTTCTTTTTTAACAGTAAAGGGACAATTACTAAATATACTATTTTGATTTACTGAAGTATAAATGTCTTTTATTTTTTGTGTTTTATTTAACGCCAAATGGCTTATTAACAAACTTCCTGTTGACGTTCCTACAAAAAGATCATACTTATATTCAAGTTCCTCAATTAAATATTGAGCTACGCCGCCTGCAAAAGCTCCCTTACTTCCTCCACCCGATATTACCAAGGCTCTCATATATTAGATTTTATTTTTAGGGCAAGTATTTGGATTAAATAATTTGTTTTATTTTTCATTTAACACCCTATCTATAAAACTCAAAGAAGCCCCATCTAATTCGTGTCTCAGCAAAATAATCTGTTCACGGTATTTCTCGTCTTCCAATAAGCTTTTAAGAATATTTCTTGAAAAGTCTCTAAAACGCCAATAATGATGTTGGCCGGCGTCGATTAGATTTATTAAAGAATCATGATCCCATAAATTTAAGTAACCGATATATTCAAAAGCGATTTCACGTATGGCATATCCATAATTAGAAGATGTATACTCTTTTAACTCATTTAAAAAGGCTTCTTTGTTATCTGGTTGATAATCTTCTGTAATAAGGGCTACAAATAACCAAAATTGTCTTATGTTTTTGTCTTGAAAGCCAATAACACCATCCATTTTATCTAAATACTTAGATTTTTCAGCTGGAAAATTAACCCATAAATTACCTAAAGCTGTTTCTTGAGTTAAATATGAATTATCATTTAATAGACTTTCGTATTCAGATTTTAATTCTTTAGGGATCTTAGGCATTGCCAATGCAATAGCCTGTCTAACATACACATTGTTACTATTAAACGCTTTTTTATATAAAGGAAGTGTTATTGTTAAAGGCTCCCCTTCTAGCTGATAAATAACTTCTTGACCAATAAAATCGTTAGGGAAATTTAATGCTTTATCAAGTTTAGACATTTTTAATGAAATTGGGGTCCCCCTTAAAGCCGAAATTTTAAAATATTTATTTATAAAAGATGATTTCATTAACGATTGAAATGCTTGTTCTGACTTAAAAGCACTTTGCAAAATCCAATCTTTTTGATAACCTTCCAATGATTGCCCGAAGGCAGTTTCTACTTCAGAAATAAAATCATTGATGGTCACATTTTTAAATTGGTACTTTAAAATATAATTCTTAATTCCTTTTTTAAAAGCAGCATCTCCAACCTTTTCCCTTAATATATGTAATGCCCAAGCTCCTTTTTCATAAAAGGTTAATGAACTTGCCTTAGAATTATTTAAAGCCTCTCCTTTTCCTTCCTCACTTAATGATTTTAATTGCTCTGCAGATTGATATAGCTTCCAGTAATAATAATCTTCTCCAAAAATTTCTTTTTCAGCTAATAATGCGTAATAACTAGCAAATCCTTCGTGTAACCAATGATGAGTTCCAGAAATTTCCGTAACCAAATTACCAAACCATTGATGCGCTAATTCATGAGCATTTACATTTACATAGTTTCGGTCTACAAACCCAATAGAATCAACAATAAATGCCTCTGAAAAGAAGGTTGCAGAAGTATTTTCCATTCCTGCATACAAAAAATCTTTTAATGGAACTTGTTTATAGTTTTGCCAAGGATAATCTACTCCAATTTCATTTTCTATAAAATCAAAAATTCTCTTTGAATATCGATAGGTAGGTTCTAAGGATAAGGAATCATTAGTTGGATAATACAACTCAATAGGAACACCACTTGAAGATGTTATTGTTTTTTTTGAAAAATCTCCTACCGCAAACGCTACTAAATAACTTGACATTGGGTTTTCCATATCAAAATCCCATTGTGTGTATGTGTCCATTTTAGAAACAGAAATTAATGTTCCATTTGCAACTATTGCTTGGTCTGATGGAATCACATAACTAATATCAAATTCCATCTTATCATTCATATCGTCAATACTAGGCAGCCAGTTGGAAGTATATTTACCTTGTCCTTGCGTCCAGATTTGATTGTCTAAAAAATATAGAGCTTTTTTAGGATTTGCTTCATATTTAAACGAAACGGTGTATGTTTGATTGGCTTTGAAATTTGACAACAACCAAATCTTTTTGTTTTTTGAAATGATTTCTATGTCACTATCAGCCACTTCATTCATTAAAAAAATCCCTACTGCATTTAAATAAACAGAATCACATTTTTTTAATATTTTAAAGGAATACGATGCATTTACAATAACTTTTTTCTCCTTAAGAACAGGCTTTACAATTGCTTCAACTCTAATAAAATCAACTTTTTCGGTTTGTTGACCATAAGAATAAAAACCTAACAACAGCAACATCATTAAACAACTGAAAAATTGTCTAAAGCCTATAAATTGGAATCTTTGTTTTTCGAAAAGAAATTTCATTAAAATAAAAAAAAGGTTATTTTGTATAAAAATAACCTTTTTTATAAGTATAAATTACTTTGTCTATTCTAAAATTATTTTTTTAGCTCCTGTACCTTTTTTATTTTCTAAATTAATAAAATACATTCCACTAGACAAATTACCTAAGTCAAATTTATAATTGTTTAATTCTTCATTTGAATTAAAATAATACACCTTAACTTGCTTTCCTTCAACAGTATAAACACTTACCCTTGTGTTTCCTTCAAGTTGATCTGTATAAAGTGAGAAAACTCCATTAGTTGGATTTGGATAAACTGATAATTCGAATATTTTTTCATTATCAACAGAATTAACGCCTAATACCTCTCCATAAATTAATGGTTCGTGACTTTTATTTATTAAATGACCATCTACATTATAATGAGGATTGTAACCAGCATTACAATCTGTACATGTTACTCCTGAGACACATTCTGGATTGTTTGGATGACAATAATCTTGATAAGAAGGGTGAAAACGGTATCCTAAATCTATACTTGTTCCAATATAAGAAGTTAAATCAAAAATATCTGGTGGAGAAATTGCTCCTGGGCACCATCCTGCTCTATTATATTGCCAAGTTCCTTGCTGACCTGTACAATTATCTGGATTTGGACTGCAATCATTCCATAAATTTTGAACATAAACCTCTTCATTATTAATGTCGATACGATGAAATGCATTAAAAAACTCGGCAGCATTATTAGAGTTATTTTCACCCCATCCATGTCCTGTATTTGAAAGCCTTAAGTAGGATTCCTCAACACTACCTGTTAGCGCTGTATTAAAAGTTTCAACTGGTAATAAATTTGCAGGATCACCAAAATTATAGGTTGCATCCCAAACTTCAACAACATTACTGTAATCGTATTCTGGAACTCCTTGTTGATATTCTAAATTTAATGTCAATTGCCATCCACCTGTACCCCAAGTATCAATAAAAACTCTAAATTCTACCTCCCCCTGTAATAACGACATATAATCCGTCACATCTAATTCATGATTACAAGCAACACCATAAGGCGTAATATAGCGTATCAATTGTATCCAGTTTCCATCGGGTCCTTTAATGTCAATATGTGCCCAACGATCCCAGTCGTCACAACCACCATTAATACTTGGGCATTCAACTTCAAAAAAAGCATTAATGTTATCATAAGCACCTACAAATTGTGGCATAGTATAAGTACCATAATACCATCTACTATTCTCTCCTCCAAACTCAATCACCACATCTTGTAATGTGCCAACAATTTGTGAATCGTTGGTATCAGTTACTTCTATATTTCTTGTAATCACTGTTTCATTTCCATTGGAAGCTAACGCATGAATGTTTATAGTGTGGTTTCCAAAAGAAGATGGTGTCCATAAATAGTAATAAAGCCCATCCTGTTCTTCTGCAGTAAATGTGTCATCCCCTATCTCTATATCTACTTGTTGTAATTCAACTAAATCATCAGAAACTACAATTGAAGAATTTATATATATAGGATATGCCTTTAATGTTGGCATTTCTAAGGGATACTCATCAATTAATCGAGTTGATACCTCTGGAAAAAATAATGAAAGATCAATAACTTCAAAAAATGCTGTTGCTTCTGAAGGATAATAATCAACATCACCTGCTTGTAAAGCTTTAATTTCAACTATACCTGGATCACCTGTAAGAGTTACCGTATTACCACTAACTGAAGCTGGACCTGAAACAATTTCATAATCAACACTTAATCCAGAATTTGCAGCGGCATTAACTTCAAATGGAACATCTTCTGTTCCTTTGTCTAATAACTCATCAAAAGTAATTAATTGATTGTTTTGGCCTGTTGGCGCACACACCAAATCCTGATATACTTCTAATTCAGCAATCCCCATATTACTATCACTATATCCAGAAAGACCAACTATTTTTACATATCTAGCATCAATAGAATGGAATGTTGATTCTTTAAGAACTACATCACTTTCATCTGCATAAAAAAACATTTCTCCCCCTTGGATTTCCCAGTTTGTTCCATCTAAACTTAAATAGATTTCAATCTGTTCAACTTTTGCATTTGTAGGGTCTTGTCTAGGAAGTATTCCTATACCTGATAAAGGATATGAAGCTCCTAAATCTAATTGAATTTCGTGTGGGTATGGCACCCCAGATCCGGTATGCCAAAGAGTTCCCGTATCATTATCTATAGCATAACTCCCTTGATAATCTGCAGACCATTCACTATCGGTATAAATAACTGACCATGAGCTATTGTCAATTAATGTTAAATCGCATTGAGCAGATAGTTGCAAGCTTATAAAAAAAACAATTAGTAAGTAGAATTTTTTCATTGGAATTCTTTTTTAAGGTTTGTAAAAATTAGTAGTTTGCAAATTACAAATTAATAAAGACTATTTTATATTTTACAAAATGAAATCTAATTTATTTCAAACTCCCATTGACTATTTAAAGGCAGTTGGCCCCAATCGGGCTGATTTGCTTAAAAAGGAGTTAGGAATATTTACTTTTCAAGATTTAGCCAACCTGTTCCCTAATAGGTACTTAGACCGGACACAGTTTTATAAAATAGCTCAACTTCAACGTACCAGTGCAGATATTCAAATTATTGGTAAAATCACACATATTAAAACCGTTGATCAAAAACGAGGAAAACGCTTAGTAGCAAGTTTCCAGGATGATTCTGGTAAAATGGAATTAGTATGGTTTAAGGGACATAAGTGGATACGAGAGAACTTAAAACTAAATGTATCCTATGTAATATTCGGAAAGACCAATTGGTATAATGGTGTTTTTTCAATGCCGCATCCAGAAATGGAATTGCTAACGGAATATGAAAAAAGTTTACGACCTGCCATGCAACCGGTTTATCCTTCTACAGAAAATTTAGTTTCTAGAGGAATTTCAAATAAAGTGATTAATACTTTGATGCAAAATTTGTTCATAGAAGTAAAAAATAACATTGCTGAAACCTTACCAAATTACCTCTTAGAATCGTTAAAATTATTACCCAAAAATGAAGCCCTATTAAATGTCCATTTTCCACAAAATCAACACCTACTTTCAAGGGCTCAATATCGATTAAAATTTGAAGAATTATTTTATATTCAACTGCAATTAATTCGTAAAAATTTACTCCATAAAGCAAAAATAAAAGGCTACCCATTTACAAAAGTAGGGCTGCATTTTAATACTTTTTATAAAGACCATTTACCTTTCGAATTAACGAACGCACAAAAGCGAGTTATTAAAGAAATCAGGTTCGATTTAGGATCTAATGCTCAAATGAACCGATTGTTACAAGGGGATGTAGGTTCTGGCAAAACAATAGTAGCTTTAATGTCTGTATTAATAGCACTTGACAATGATTTTCAAGCTTGTTTAATGGCACCTACTGAAATTTTGTCAGTCCAACACTATAATGGTTTATTAGAATTATGTAAAGAATTAAAACTCAGCATCTACATACTTACTGGTTCAACTAAAACTTCAGATAGGAGAATTATTCACGAAAAACTAGAAAACGGAGAAATTGACTTGCTAATTGGAACTCATGCATTGCTCGAAGATAAGGTAAAATTTAAGAATTTAGGGCTTGCTATTATCGACGAACAACATCGTTTTGGAGTTGCACAAAGAAGTAAGCTTTGGCATAAAAACACCTTCCCTCCTCACGTCTTAGTTATGACCGCTACACCCATTCCAAGAACGCTTGCCATGAGCGTTTATGGAGACCTAGATATTTCAATTATTGACGAACTTCCACCAGGCAGAAAAACCATCAAAACTGTGCATCGTTTTGACTCCAATAGACTGCGTGTTTTTAAGTTTATTAAAGACGAAATTTCGAAGGGCCGACAAGTTTACATGGTCTATCCATTAATCCAAGAAAGTGAAGCTTTAGATTATAAAGATTTAATGGATGGTTACGAAAGTATCACTAGAGAGTTTCAAAAACCCGATTACCAGATATCCATTGTTCATGGAAAAATGAAATCTCAAGACAAGGAATTTGAGATGAATCGCTTTATAAAAGGAGAAACTCAAATTATGGTTGCCACAACTGTTATAGAAGTAGGGGTAAATGTTCCTAATGCGAGTGTTATGATTATAGAAAGTGCCGAACGATTTGGATTATCACAATTGCATCAGCTCCGAGGACGTGTAGGTAGAGGTGCCGACCAAAGTTACTGCATACTCATGACGAGTCATAAACTATCTGAAAATGCCAGAACAAGACTAGAAACGATGGTAAAAACGAGCGATGGTTTTGAAATTGCTGAAGTGGACCTACGCCTTAGAGGCCCGGGAGACCTTATGGGAACTCAGCAAAGCGGGGTTTTAAATTTAAGAATCGCAGATATTATTAAAGATCACGAAATTTTAAAAATTGCGAGAAGTTGCGCCAGCGAAACTCTAAAAAATGACCCTTCCCTATCATTAATTGAAAATCTCCCCGTAAAAAGCACTTATATCCAGCTAACGAAGTATAAAAACATTTGGAACTATATTTCATAGTTCTTCATATAAAAAAAGTAATATATCTTAGTTTTAATTTTCACATTAAAATGTGATTGATATCAATTATTAATAAAATTAAATTTGTCAATAATTATAAATTTATGACCAAGAACATCTTTTCCAATTTAGTATTAAACACATTATTGTGCCTACCATTAATAGTTTACTCTCAATCGAGTGCAGAAAAGAATCAAGGTAAAGTAGCTGGTAAAATAATGGACTCATCACAGTTTGAAGTAGTATATGCTTCGGTTTCTTTATTTCAAAACAACACTACATTAGTTAATAACGGTATCAGCAATGAAAATGGAGAATTTATAATACCCAATATAGAACCTGGAACCTATTACATACAAGTCAATCATTATGAGTTTGAAATATATAATTCTGATTCCTTTACTATTTCTGAAAATGAAATAAAAACAATACCAGATATTATATTAAAAGCTACTACCAACAGTCTTGACGAAGTTGTTGTAACTAGAAAAAAACAGCTAATAGAAGTAAAAGCAGATAAAATTATTTATAATGTTGCTAGTAGTCCTAGCGCTTCAGGGACCAATGGGCTAGATCTATTAAAAAAAGCTCCTGGAGTTACCCTTGGCATTAATAACGAAATATCATTATTAGGTAAAAAAAATGTTCAAGTTTATCTGAACGGAGTTCAATCAAGGCTTTCTGGAGATGATTTAACCACTTTTCTTCAAAGTTTAACTTCAGATATTATAGATTCTATTGAGATTATTTCGAATCCTTCATCAAAATACGATGCCGAAGGAACCGGTGGAATCATTAACATTAGAATGAAAAAAAACATTTCTACTGGCTTTAATGGAAACATCACCTCTAGTTTTACACAAGGAATCGAAACGAAGTACAGCAATAATTTATCAATGAATTTTGGGAGCGAAAAAATTAAAACCAATTTTGACATCACCCAATCTCAAAACAATGATCTTGAATACTTTAATGATGGGAAAAAGCAAAATAATTCTATTTTTTATTTAGATTCAGAAGAATTAAGGATTAGAAAAGGAGTTAATGTTGGATTGGGAATTGATGCTCAACTAAGTGAAAATCATTTTTTAAGTTTAACAGGGAGAGGTCTTTTTAATAATAACAATAATGAATTAAATAGTATTACAGATATTTATCAAGCAGACCCTCAAGAATTTGAAGAAACCCTAGCTTCTCAATCGTATTTAGATGGAAAATCCAGTAATTACATTGCTAATTTAAATCACTTTTGGAACACCAGTTCCTCCTCTACTTTAAGCACCAATTTAAGTTTAGGTATTTATGACACTCAAAGGAACACTCTACAACCCAATACTTATTTTGAAGAAGATGGCACCACGGTAATTAGAGTTGAAGACAATGCTTTTGATGCTGACACCAGTATAGACCTATGGTCTGGAAAAGTTGATTACGAAAAGGAATGGGATAAAATAACTGTTACCACAGGGATTAAATACGCCCAAATAAAAACAACAAATGGGTTTGTATTTTATAATATAGAGAATAAAATTCCTATTTATGACCCCACAAAAAGTAATGACTTTAAATATACCGAAAACGTCGCTGCTTTCTATGCAAATGCCAATTGGAAAATAATTCCTTCTTTAACGTTAAATGCTGGCTTACGCATTGAAAACACTGATTCTCGTGGTGAACTAATCAGTGAAATTCCGATTGATAATAAAGACGTTCCGAGAAATTATACTGATTTTTTTCCAAACATTGGCTTAATGTACGAGCTTAGCGAAAATCATTCATTTAATTTAGGGTTTGGAAAAAGGATTACAAGACCTAGTTATCAAGATTTGAATCCTTTTGAGACCCCTACAAGCCAATTAGTGGTATGGAAAGGAAACCCTTTTCTAAAGCCCAATTACATCACGAACTATCAACTATCGTATACTTTTAAACAAAAGTTAGTAATTACTACCATGTATAGTAAAACAGAAGACTTTTTCGCAAAAGTAATCGAGCTTCGAGAGGATGGAATCACTCAGATCATACCTAGAAACATGGATCAAGCCATTAATTATGGGATATCATTGAGTTATCCAGCTACCATTACAAAATTTTGGGATTTGATATTTTACGGAAACGCATCACATCAATCTTTTGATGGCAACATAGAAGGAACTGTTATCGATTTAGAAGCCGATTTATGGGATTATAGTATTCAAAACATTCTAAAACTACCCTTAGATTTTTTAGTCGACCTTACTTTTACGCAACGTAGTGATTGGATTTGGAGAGGTTCTGCATTTATTGAAGGAACTTACAATTTAAGTTTTGGGATTAGAAAAGACTTCTTGGACAAAAGACTTCAGATTCGAATTACTGGTAATGATATTTTAAGAACAGAAACAGATTACCCATATAATTCAAATTATGGAGGTACTGAAATAAACGGTGTTTATACCGATGATAATAGACGTTTTGGATTAGGAGCTACTTATAAGTTTGGAAATCAAAAATCCAAATCTAAAAGAAGAACTAAGAGTGCCTTAGATGATGAACTAAATAGAATTGGTGATTAATAGTTATAAAATCAGCCTTTGTGCAATAATTAAATAACATTAGTTTTATAAAACTTCCCAACTGGAATAATATGCTCAGCATTAAATATCCTATTTCCTTCAATACTTTTGATATGTTTTGGAGCAACAGCAGGTGCTGCTACTTAAGCAATAAAAAAAAGTGCAAACCCTAAAGTTTGTACTTTTTTTTTAATATTTATACTCTTAGTTAAAGTATTATAGTTTCATTGTCAATCCTAGGCCACCAGTTGCTCCTTGAGTACTTGCACCTCCAATTTCTAAATAAATACCCCATTTTTCATTCCAGAACCATCTTCCTCCTACATGCAGTCCGATATCAAACCCACTATCTTTATCATTATCTCCAGTGTAAAAAGCATAACCAGCACCTGCACCTCCATAAACATCCCAAGATTCATTTGTTAATTTAAACAGATTATCAAAATAATAATTTGCTTTTACATTTAGGGTAATCCAATTTAAGTCAAAATTTGTCGATACACCTGGTGCAATAGTAATGTCTTTATGGACCGGTATTTCATAATTTATCCCTATAAGACCAAAATTTAATTCGCTTCTAGCTTGACTATAAGTTTTTGTAACAAATAACATTAAAACGATTAATAACTGTCTCTTATACACATCTCCGAGCCCACGAGACAGGCAGAAATCT
>OJDV01000247.1_pt1 | contig 20429 bp, 16 predicted proteins | sample 1592911 | NCBI WGS metagenome assembly OJDV01 (sample SAMN05416860, study PRJEB24817) | seawater metagenome | isolation source: Sea water | place: Canada:Atlantic | collected 2013-11 | reverse complement strand
AAAGCTGGGGCGAGAGGCGGTCGTAGAAGCTGGAGCGGGCCTTGAGACGCCATCGGGTGACGGTGAGGAGGAAGCGGTGCCACTGGCTCATCGATTCGTTGGGCGTGGCCAAGGTGGCGAGCACGAGGCACCAGACCAATGGGACGATGTGAACGACGCGTTGGCGCTTGAAGAGGCCATGCTTCTGGGCAAGGCGTTCGATGAGGTTGGCGGGCAAGAGGCGCGTGACAACGCGGGCTAACTCGTTATCATCCATGGTGAATGTCCGTGTCTGAGATCTCAGGGTGTGTGGTAACCTCTGACTACCTCGGCACGGCATTCTTTATCAAGCGATCTCAGACACTTCGGGCCTTAACCGGACACGCATGGTGCACATGTACATTCGACATATGACTGATTCAGGGCCCAAGGCATGAAAATGCAACCCGCAACAAGACTTCATCTCGCTCTTGCCACGCTTTTGGTGTGCCTTGGGGGCTGCGGTGGCGACCAGAACCCCGCAAACGTAGACGAGCCGGACGCTGGCACCACGACGCCCGGCGTGGTCAACGTGTTGTGCAGTCCGGTCTCTTGTGAGGACGACACGGCGCTCTGTGGCGACGTGGATGATGGGTGCGGAGGAACGCTCGACTGCGGGCCATGCGCCAACTGTGAGGTCGACGACGACTGCCCCGCGCTCCCGTGCCGTGACCTCGTCGGCTGTGAAGACAGTGTCTGTACCTACGCGGCCGTACAGTGCGAGGGCTTGGCGTGTGGTTGCCCACCGGGAACGAGCTGCTCGACCGAGGACCTGCGCCGCTGCGGATTCGACGCGTGTGGAGCGAGCCGATGCGATCCATCGCCGACCAGGGACGCTCTGGGCCACACGAGCTTCGCGAACATGTGCGTTCCACCACCCCCGGTGAACGAGCCGTGCGGGACGTGCGACCTCGGATACCTGAGCTGTGGTGACGGCGCCGCGCGCTCCTGTGTCGATCCAGCGATCCCGACGGTCGACCGAAACGCCGCGGCATGCCCGAAGGTTACGGATGGGGCGCGCGGTACGAGCAACACGTTCGTGTATCTGGATTCGGAGGCTGCGCCCGAGAACACGGACGGCGGCGACATGGAGGGCTCGGAGCCACCGAGCGGACCGATTCCGGATGGCTCGCCCGACAACCCGTTCACCGACTACGCGAGCGCGCTGAGCGCGGCGGGTAGTCGAAACGCGTCGATCATCGTCATCGCAGGGTCGGGGGTGCTCAACCCCATCGACGCGCAAGGCGACATGTTGCCGTTGCAGGTCTTCAACGACATCTCCTTGCTTGGCGGCTTCGATGCGGACTTCGCGCCGGACCCCTCGCAGCGGCCGCGCATCATCGGTGTCGTGAACGACGTGGCCGACGAACCCTCCTTCGTCGCCGTGGTGGTGAAGAACCTGACGCTACCCACGGCGCTCGAACACATCGCCATCGAGACGAGCGACGTGCCGGATGGAGCGCTCGACGACCCGACCTTCGAAGACCCTGACTACGGTCGCCATCCCAACAACTACGGCGTCTGGCTCACGGACTCTACGGGCGGACTCAGCCTCCTCGATGTCACCATCGAGATGGGCGCCGCCGGGGTCGTCGACTCGCCAATCGATGGATGGTCGGCCGCGGTGTTCTGCACGTCGGGCGCGAGCGTCGTCTCATTGGACCCCGCAACCACACAACACATCACCGTCCCAACCATCGCCGGCCCACCCGGCGCGATCGTTGGCAAAGTCGTGAACTGTCGACAGGAAGAGCGATGAAACCCACGAAGTACCTGTTCGCCATCGCCTTGCTGACACTGAGCTCGAGCACCGCGTGCGGCGGCGGCAACGAAGAGGAACCCCCACCCACCGCGTCGGGAGGCTCGTGCGAGCGCGACCTCGCCGCGTTGGATGCCGCCCCGGAGTGCTTCAAGGACGACAACTGTCCATGCGGTTCGTATTGCAGGGCAGGTGTCTGCGCGGCCGATTGCACCTCGGACGACGAGTGCGGAGTCGACGGCGAATCGTGCAACTTGACGGGCTTGTGCGTGGCCGACGGTCGGCCCGAATGGGGTCGACCGCTTCAGGTCGACCCGGTGGGTAACTTGACCGTCAACGAGACGACGCTGTCGTTTCCCTCGGTCGGTTCGGACCGCGTCGTGATCGTGCGTTCGCAGGACGGCGCCCTGGCACCGTTCCGGGCGGCAGTCTCCGAAGGATTCGGCATCCGATGCGAGCCCGGCGGCGACTGGCTCTCGGAGTGTTCGTTCGACGAGCTCGACACGGCGGAGAGCGGTCCTCTGACGCTCTTCGTGCGGACGTTCGAAGAGCCGGCGACCGCGCTCGGCGCCGAAGGTGAACTTCGCCTCTTTGCGGGCCGTCAGTTCGAGCGCGTCGGACTGCGCGGCGTCGATCCGAACGTGCAGGTGGACACGACCACGCGAGCCCAGGCCCTCATCGCGGCCGACGGCGGGTCCGGCATCTACGAGGGCACGGCCACGCTCGTGCGCGCCGGGCTCGCGCTCGACGACACCAGGCCCAACGACTTCGCGACGAGGTACCGGACGCCCGTCGAGGTCTCGGTGACCGCGGTCGTGAACTCGACCGCCGGTAGTCCGAACGGGTTCATACGGTTCACGGACGGCTCGGATGCGCTGTTCGGAGCCGGTGGAACGACGGCCGAGCTCGTCGAGCTCGACGGGAGTAGCCAGCTCCTGATCGCGCCTCGAGCGTGGCTTGGCGATCCGGAGACGGGGGGACTCTGGGTGCAGACCCCCGATGGCGCGGACCGCATCGAAGTCCGCGTGCGAGAGGACCAGGGCGCCGTCACCGGGCTCGGCTTCAACCTGCCGATGTCGGTTCGCGGGGCGACGACCCAGGCGGCCGCGATCGAGCTCACCTGGGACGTTGAACTCACGCTCGTGGCGGACTGCGAGAGCGAAGGCGGCTGCGAGTTGCCCACCGAGGCCGACGTCGCGCTGGTCACGGTCGACGACGTCGCTGCTCGCGCCGCCGGCGCGCTTTCGTACGAGACGTTCATCGAGGACTTCGCGCGCACGAACGACTGCCCGAACGGCGGCACGGCGTGCCGCGGTTGGACGACGTGGGTCGAAAATCTGGTCTGCTCGTCTGCCTCACTCGAGCTCATCGCTCTGGCCGACTCCGAGACATCGATGTCTGCGACCGGAGATCTCGGGTGTGTCGACCCGAACGGCGGCGCGCCCACCGCGATGCCGACGGTCGGCCTCTATGGACCGAGCCTGTCATGGGAGCCGACTCGGTTGAGCAAGTGCCTGGATGATTTGTCGGGCGATCCGGCGGCCGATGCGATCTGCGTCGACACCGATCGCATCGTCGCGGCTGCGGTCCAGGCGCTCGAGGCCGACAGAAATCGCGGACTCGGCGACGCCGTCTCGCCGAACAACGTCGAAGAGGTGAAGCAGACCGCGCTCGGTCATCGCCTGCTTCAGCAACTACTGGGCGTATGTGGCTTCGTCGCGAACCAGGCGACCAGCAGTGAACTCGCCCCGATCGACCCGGCGATTGCGGCGGCCGTGGAAGATCCGGTGCGCGCCGTTGCGGTTTGCGGGGAGATCGGCGACCTGCTGCTGCACCCGCGCGTCGCGGTGCCCTTGTCGGTCGCGACCCCCGAGTTCCTCTCCGAGCCTGACTACCGCGCGCTGATCGTCGCCGGCGGTGACTTCTCCAACAGCGAAGCGCAGCTCGCCTTGCCCGTCAGCATGGCGAGCTTCGTGGAGCGTCAGTCGGACCTGTTGACCGGCCTCATTCGCGATGCGCGTAACGGCCGCGTGCCGCCCCTCGAGGACCCTGTCACGGCCCGGACGCGCGTCACAGAACAGGTTCGTCAGACGAACCGACGCCACCTCGTGATGTTGGCGCTGGCGAACTCGATGTACGAGCGGGCTCGCGCGAAGTGCGCGCCTGACGCCTGCGCCTGGGAAGCAGACTGGGTACGCGCCCGCGACGCGGCCGGACTCGCGTTCAACCGTGTCTCCGAAGAGCTCGAGCGTCTCCGGCTCGGACAAAACGAGCTTGGTATCACCGAGCTTGATCTGCCGCTGTACCGCGTCGGCGAGGAGGTCTCGGCCAGCGAACGCTTCTATGCGGTCTCGGACTACCTGCTCGGCGATCCCGACTCTGCGGCGCCAGGCGTCGCTGAGGATCTGCTCGACGATGCGCTCGAAGCGCTCGACGAAGCGCAGTCGTCGTACGTCGAGAATCTGCAGAACAAGGTGATCGCGGAGGTCAGTCGACAGGACCAGGTCCGACGGATCAATGGGATCAACGTGAAGTACGGCGAACGGGTCGCCTCATTGTGTGGCGACCCGGACATGGTGCCAGCCACGATTTTGGGGCCGGACGATGCGTTCGATCAGGATCCGAACTGTTGGGTCAAGAAAGAGTGTCTGTGCGAACTGGTCACCGACGAAGACGGAAACCGGAGCTGCGCGGGCGGGACCACGGGGAAGTTGAACGCGGTGGGCGAGGACACCAGGTCCAAGGCCGTCGTGGGAGAGAAGCTGTGTCGCATCTACAACTTCTATGTCCCGCGCTCGGGGACGCCTTATAGCCTTGACGATAGTGACGAATGGATCGAAGACATGTCAGATGTCTTCGCTTTCAGTGAGTTCGATCGCTCGAGGCCATTTGAGTTCGTATACCGGCGCGGGAGTGCGCAGTTTGAAGTGAGTTTTCTCGAGGACGCATCGCTCGGAAGCAGCGCAGCAACGATCACGGAGTCGATGAGCTACTCCGACCTCGAGGAGCTCGTCGAGAACACCACAGACATATACTACGACTCAGGCTGTCGGCTCGCCGCCGACGCCACCCGAGCGGCGACAGCTGCGTTCGCGCTGGAGGGTCCCGGGGGCATCGCCGACTGCCGAACTGAAGCCGATGGCCAACCCGTCTGCGGGTGTGGCAAAGGCGACGACGACGTCCGGGAGTGCCCTCCTGGCTTTGGCTGCGACATGGAGTATGGTGTAGACGGGTTCGACGGCGGCTGCGTGGAGAGTGAGCCGCGCGCAACCGCCGACGACCGAAACGATTGCTTTCAAGGCGAAATCGGGGAGGCCGCGTTGTCCGTCGACAGCGCAAAGCTCGATATCGATATCGCGAGGGCACGCATGGACGAGCTGTATGAACTCTTCCTCAACTCGACCCGGAGCTGCATCATTCAAAATGCGGGGGCAGATGCGCAGGCGTCCTTACTCGAGCAACACAACGATACGCTCGACGCCCTCGAGGAAGAGAAAGCGGTATGGGACACCGTCGCAGCAGCTGGTGGTGTGATCACTGGGACTCTGGCGAACGATGACCTCTTCAACGCTAAAGGTAAAGCACAGGTGAAGGTCTCCTCTGCGAGTGGCGGTCTGGCTGCCGTCGGAGGGTTGCTCTCCTTTGCGGGTCAGGCTGGATCGATCGAAGCACAACGTCAGATCGAGGCGTCGGAGCGCGAATACGAGGCGATGGCGGCGGCGCTCGCCGCCGAGACCGAGCTCGAGGTCTGCCTGAACGAGGCCAACGCCATCATGATCGGACTCAGGTCGACGTCGCTCGAACTCCAGCGCGCGGTCAACGACCTCGCCCGAGCCTACACGGAGTTCGAGAACCTGGAGAATGAGCTCAACGCGGCGTGGTTGGAGGGCGAAGACCAGCTCGCCCGCGAGAACTCGCTGCGCCGGCCCGTGCTCGACTTCGACTTCTGGCTCGACGACAAGATCGAGACCTTCACGCGCACGATGCGCGCCGCGCGCCGCGCCGCGTTCCTCGCGGTCGTCGCAGTGGAGTACGAATTCCAGGCCAGCACGGGCGAGCAGATCAACGTGCTCGCGGCGCGTCATCCCGATGAGCTTCGGGAGGTGCTCGAGCGACTCCGCACGCTCTCGCTCACCGGCCAGGTCGCGGGCTCTAGCCCCAACAACGGACTCGTGGTCGTGAGCATGGTAGATGACATTCAGCATCTGAGTTCGGCCTCGATTTCGGACGCGAACCGATGCGACCGCTTCCGCAACCAGCTCAGGCCCGCCGCCCGCAACGGCGTGCAAGGCCAGGTGCTCGACTTCGAGCTCTCCGCGAACCCGCTGAGTAATAGCGGCGACGAGTTCGAGCTGTTTGGCCCGCTGTCGTGTGCGGAGCGGCTGTGGTCGGTCAACGCGTCCATCGTCTCCAAGCCGGGCGTCGACCTCGTCACGGGCGCCGATCCGACGGGCAAGGCGCAGGTGTTCTTGCGCAAGCAGAACGCCTTCAAGAGCCGATGGTGCGGCGATGGCCCGCAAGGTCGCGCTGAGCTGCAGGAAGCCGCCTTCCGTCCGGGCGTGAACCTGTTCACCGACGCCCAAACCCCCGCGGGAAGCGCGAGCCCGGGGACCGGCTCCGTCGGTGATGGCTACACGACGGCCACTGTGGACGCGCGCTTTGACCTCTCTCGCGTCGACCTCGAGGACGAGGCGTACTTCAACGGCGACAGCCAGGAGCTCGCCGGTCGCGGGCTCTACGGAAGCTACGAGCTCTTTCTGCCCAACCAGATCTTCGCGTCGACCTCGGGAGAGGGCGTGAACCTCGACGCGATCTGCGACGTCTTGCTTCGCTTCGACTACGTGTCGGCGACTCGAAATTGAGGAACTCCATGACAACGACACGACACGGCGCCGCGGTGCTGCTCATGTTGCATCTCTCGATCGCCGGCTGCGGAGGCGGTGGGGGCGATTCGAACGCCACGGACACGGGCTCTTCGGTGGACGCGGGTGCCCCCGACATCGGCGACGAGCCCGATATGGACGGCACCACGAGACCGGCGACCGGCGTCGTGTTGGTCGAAGGCGGGTTCGTGACCGGAGGCCCGACCCTCAGTGGTGGTGGCAACATCCGCGTGCTGAGCCAGGGCTTCGAGGTGAGCGGTCTGGAGTGCTCTGGCGACGTCTGCGCGACGGGAGGGTTCGTCCGATGAGGAACATGCTGAAGAACGCCGCGCTTGCTGCGACGGTCACCGGGCTTGGCGTTGCGGCATACAACGCCGGGCAGGCGGACGCGTCGGGGGTCCCGACGACGGACCCGTTGTACTATGGCGGCGTCCTCGAAGAAGACGGCCAGCTCATCGAGGGTTCTCGGGCGCTGACCATCAACATCTGGTTGCGCGTGGATTCTGTCGACCAGGCCGATCGGCTCTGTTCCGCGGAGTTCCCGGACATCGAACTGTCCGCGGGGCGGTTTCGTGTCGCGCTGCCGGAGTCGTGCCTGAACGCGGTGCGCACCAGGACCGAGCTGTGGTCCGAAATCGAGGTCGACGGGACCTCCGTCGGGAGGGCGAAGATCGCCGCCCTGCCCTACGCCGTGAGCGCGGAGTATGCGGTGGACGCGGTGGATGCGGCGGCCGCCCAGGCCTCCGAGCTCGACTTCCACGTGGCGGGATCCGTGGCGACCCAAGGGGCCCTGTCGGCTCCGAACGGGACCTCGAGCTTCGAGGAGCTGACCGTTTCCGCCGGTGGCGAGGGCGACATGGACCTCAGGCTGGCGACCGGCGTCGGTGGGACATTTGGTATGAGCCCGATTCTGCAGGTCTTCGACGACAGCCTCTCCGTCTACAGTCTGACGACGGGCGACCTGAACCCCAAGATTCTGCGACCACGCTCGGTCACCCAGCTCGGGAGCGTCTCGTTACCGCGCTTCGACTCCCCGGCGATCATGGAGCCCTCGGGGCGGCTGAGCTCCACCAATTCGACGTGGGGCAACGTCAACATCTCGACCGGTCCGAGCATCCCGTCCTTCGTGGAGCACTCTGTGAGCAACGGCAACGCCGTGTGTCCCAATGATGGAGTCCTGGTAGGGGTCCGCGTCGACTCCTCGTTTCGGCCTACGCGGATCAGGTGCACGAAATGAACAACTCCAAAGACTCCAACGCGCCCTCGCGACCTCGCGCCCTCGCGGTGCTTCTCGCTTCCTGCGCCGCGCTCGTGGCGGCCCATCAGCTGGCCGGGCGAGTCGATGCGATGGGAATTCCAACCACCGAGCCACTCTTCTACGGCGGAACCGTGGTCGAAGACGGTCAGCCCGTCGAGGGCGTTCATGCGGTCACCGTCAACGTATGGGGCCCCGATGTTGAAGAGGGCGTGGACGGCGAACTCTTGTGCACCACGGACCGTCAGCGGGTCGATGTGCAGCGCGGACACTTCCGAATCGAGATGCCGCCGGACTGCGTCGCGGCCATTCGCAGCCAGCCCGACATCCAGACCGAGGTCGTCTTTGCCGGCGAGTCAATGGGGCGGGCGAGGACGGGCGCGGTGCCCTACGCGGTACAGGCTGCGAAGGCACGGCTAGCGGACGTGGCGGCTCGCGCGCGGGAGTCACGAGGCGACTTCAGCGTTCCTGGCGCCCTTTCGGTGACCGGAGACGTGGCAGCTCGTACCGCGACGCTGGGATCCACGGACGCCCGGTGGCTCCAGGTTGGGGCCGGCGCCTTGGACGTGACCGATGACGGCGTATCGGCTCGGCGGATCGAGGTGTCACCCAACGGCCTCAGCCCCAAGAGCAGCACCATCCTTCAGCTCGCTCCGTCGACCTCGGGCGAGGTGACGATGCGAGCTGAAGGTGCGATTTCCTCGATTACGATCCAGGCCCAGATCACCGCCCCCAGCCTCACCGTCGAGGGAGACGCACAGTTCGACGTCGGGCCGACTGTCACCGTGCTGACCGCCGCGCAAGACTGCACATTGCCCCTGTTCAGAACCGACTACGCCTGCCCCGACTCGGTGGTCAAGGGATTCGAGACTGGCTTGGGTACACCTCGTGTCACGTGCTCCCTGACCGCTGCCGTACCGTGCATACCGTAGCTTTGGCGACGAGAACGGGTCGGCGCGACAGACGAGTCGGAATCAAGGAGAGTGAGGTGATGTTGAAGAAGGAAGGTAGCTTGGCACGATGGTTAGCGGCCACGGCGGTTCTCGGAGCCGTCGCGTACTCTACGGGTCGCGCGACCGCAGACGTGATCCCGGCCGATGAACCGCTGACCTTCGGTGGGGTGTTGCTCGAGGGCGGGCTGGCCGTCACGGGACCCCGCGACGTGACCGTCGACATTTGGCGCGACAGCGAGTCGTCGGACGAAGACCGACTCGTCTGTACGATCGAGGCAGCGGGAACGGCCGTGAATGCCGGCTCGTACCGTGTCACGATGCCCTCGGAGTGCACCGATGCGATACGAGGCGAGACGGAACTCTGGAGTCAGTTGTCCGTGGATGGCACGGTGCTCGCGCGACAGAAGGTCGGCGCCGCGCCCTTCGCCTTGAACGCGGACTCCGCGGCACTCGCCGGCGACGCGGCGTTTGCCCCGCTCGCGGTCGACGACTTCAACGTGGGACAGAACCTGGCGGCAGGCGATGACCTGAGCGCCAGCACGGCTTCACTTCAGCGTTTGAAGGCCGCGAGCCTTCGCGTCGGGAACAACGCGCTGGTGGCCGATGACACAGGTGTTCGAGCCCCATCGCTCGAGACCGTGGAGAGGCTGTCGAGTGATTACCTACAGCTGGACGAGCTCACCGGCAGGATCTGGTTGTCGGGCTACCCATCGGCCAACGCGACCTGGGGTGCAAGCACCTACTGGAACGCGCGGTTCACGGACACGCTCACCGTGAAGGCCGAGTCGGAGCTGGTCTTGATGAACGTGACCGGAAACCTGTCCTACGACGGCCCGACACGGATCGAGGCCATCAACGCATCGGGCGGCTCCCAGTGGGTCACATGCCAGCCTGGCGTGGTCGTGGGCATCGAGTTCTTTGGCTACAGCCCCATAGAAACCCAACAGGTCGCGAGCCTGACATGCACCGCTCCGTAGCGGGATGGGCTTCCACGCTGTCGATCAGGCCGTGAGGTTGACTGGGGACTCCCCACGCGCTCGGCGAGCGCTGCCTGCGAAGAGTCCGCTCGCGCAAACCTTCCAACGAGAACCTCATGAACGGTCACACGCAGCGTTTCGTTGAGGCGTTCGTGTTGTTCGGGGGTCAACGCGTCGAGCCTGTCCCATATCGAAGTGGACTCCTTCATGGGTCGTGAGGTGGTTGAGAGGAGGTGCCCGAGGCCGAACTCGAAGGAGACGAGCCACGCTGCTCGAGTTCGTCTTCGGCGCGTTCGATGAGGGTCGAGATATCGACACCGATGCCGTCTGCGACCTTCCAGATCATACTGATGTTTCTCGAGCGAGCGTTGAACACGCTCGGAGACGTTCCATATCTTGACGCCGGCGCGACCAGGATCTGCTTCTGGTCGAGGCGGTCCTCAAAAAGACACTGCTCGACATAATTGGTGCGCTGAGAAAAAGGGCGTGTACAGGCGTACACGCAGGGGTCCCGCTGTGTCTGAAGCCCACTCAATCATGTCTCTTCGGTCATGTATGCATCATGGAATCACGTTCATCCAAGAGGCACATCAGATCGAGAAATCAAGGTGAACAGCCCAGGCACCGTAGCTCATGAGATCACAGCCAACACCGAGTGAGTCGGACGGCCTGGGCTCGTCGTGGAATCTTCAGTGTTCGATATCGCGATATCGAACACCATCCCGTTGGAATGAGAGCACCAATCCACCCTCGTTCGCTCGAGTCAGTCCTCCTCGAGGGTGAGCCCTCCCGACTCCCCGGTGGCCACGCTCAGGCCCCCCGTCGCGTCTCTCGTGTCGGCGACGCTCAGGCCACCGTGGGCGGCGTCTCCGATACGACTGATGATCGCCTCGCGCGCGGCGCGCGCGTCTCGAGTGACGCCGCCGAGTCCTACCAGCGCTCGCTCCTCGAGCGCGTGCAGCGCGGCCACGGCGCGACGCGAGCCGATCCGGCCGAGGGCGGACACTCCTCGCGCTCGGCCAGCCCGGACAAGATCGGATCGGGCGTCGAGACCAGCGCGGGCACCAGGACGGGTTGCCTGCCCGGGCGACCTCTCTACGAGGCCCGGAGCCAGGGGGTTACCGAAGCGCGAGCTGGCGGGTACACTGGTGACACTCTCCAGATCGAGAGGCACGATCATGGCAAGCACGCGTCGGGGGCTCGGCATCACCATCATGATCGCGTGTCGGGTCCTCTACATCCTCACGGTCGCGTCTATCGGGCCCTTCTCTCTCTCATCGGGTTCGTGGCCTACCTGAGCGAGGATGGGCGCATGCTCAGGCACTATGCCATGGGCCACGGCGTGGTCGTCATCGTGGTCACGGTCGCGCTCCTGGCGCTCGTCGCGCTCGAGGCGATCCTGTACCTGAAGCAACCCCTCGAGCGCCGGGACGCGAACGCCCGAGTGCTCCAGCAGACGGGCAGAGCCCGAGTGTGGTGCAACGCGTTGATGACGCCCGTCGTCCTCGCCTCGACCCTCCCGGTCTTCCTCGATCTCTTCGCGCCGGGCGTCGGGCGCAGCGCTGGCGTCGGGTTCATCTTGGGGATCGTGTTGCTCATGACACTCGGGGGGACGGCGATGATGGTGATCCTGATGCTCACCGGCATCACGGTCGACCGGGCGTTGTTGGCCAGCGCGCGCCAACCCGAGCCCTGAGCGAGGCCTCCTGGAGGTCACCTCCGGGTTGCGTGATGAGGTGGGCAGGCACATACGTGAGCAGTTAAGGCGCAAAGTCGCATGAATAGTCGACGAGGGCAGGTATGGCGAAGGCGCGTTCACGCACACCCAGCATAGCGCGGCCATGATGAGCACCTTGACGACCTCGTCCTTGCGCGATGGCAGTTGGTGCAAGCGGTCGCCCTATTTGAGCGCCTTGAACAGCAGCTCGACCTGCCACCTGATGGTGCGTGAGAAACGCAGCACAGCGATGGCCAAGGAGCTGGCCGGAAAGGACTTCGCAGGCATCGGGGTGACCGACCGTTACTGCGCCTACCACTGGCTCGACAACTCCAGGCGTCAGGTGTGCTGGGCGCACCTGCGTCGAGACTTCGCGGCGATGGGAATCCAGCGTGGGATGATGGGAGAGTGCGGGCGGTTGCTCGAACTCCAGGCGCGCGAAGTGCTCAAAGAATGGGCGAAGGTGCGCGAGGGCAAGACGACGCGGAGCGAATTCGAAACCTGGGCGCGAGAGCGCAAGGGCGTGGTCGAGACGTTGCTGGGGCAGGCGGCAGCGGCTCGACTGCCGGTCAAACATGCAGGGGTGGCGCGCGAAACGCTCAAGTACTTCGAGTGCTTGTGGACCTTTATCGAGCACGAAGGCGTGGAGCCCACCAACAACGCCGCCGAGCGAGCGCTGCGCCATCCTGTGATCGCCAGGAAGCTCTCATTCGGCTCCCAGTCTGAGCGCGGGCTTCGATTCATCGAGCGCATGATGAGCGTGCGGGCAACACTGCGTCAGCAAGGTCGCAGCCTGCTCGACTTCCTCGTCGCCCGCCTCTCCGGCCACGACGTCGACCTCCTACCCGCTATGTACGGAACGCCTCGCGACCCGTCCAAACAGGGATGAAAGAGACCACATGACCCCGAGGAGTCATGTGGTCTCTTGGGTCATGTGCGAACTGTTCGTGACATCATGCCTCTTGGGTCATGATGGGCATCTGGCTCATTCAGACTTGAGCATCTCCATGAGCTCAGCCTTGGAGAAAGGCTTGCCCAGGAAGTCGTCGCTGATGTCGGTCAGGCTCGACGCGACGTTGTGGTTGGCGCTCATGAAGACGATCCGCTCGATGAGCCGACGCTTCTTCAGCCACCGACCGAGCTCCGACCCCTTCATCCCCTCTCCCAGGTTGATGTCGACCAGCGCGAGGTCGAACATGTCCACGCGGACCTGCTCGAGCGCCTCCTCGGCAGTGGCGATCCCCGTCGCGGTGTGGCCCAACGTCTCGATGAGGCGGCTGACGAGCCTGCGGTTGAGCGACTCGTCTTCGACGACCAGCACCCGCAGCGAGGTCGGCGTCTCGACCACAACCTCGGCGGGCTCGGTTATACGCCACGACGTCGTGACCTTCGCGCCCCCTGCCTCGCTTCGTCCCAGCGTCACCTCGCCCTCATGGCGCATGAGGATCCCGTGCACGATGCTCAGCCCCAGCCCCGTGCCTCCCTCCCTCGTCGTGTAGAACGGCTCGAACGCGTGCTTGAGCTGCTCGTCGTCGAATCCAGGGCCTGCGTCCTCGAACGAGACGTCGACCCAGCCCTCCTTGTCCTGGGTCACCCTCACGTCGAGCTGGCCCTCGTCGCCCATCGCGTGGCGCGCGTTCAGCGTGATGTTCATGAACGTCTGGTGGAGCTGGGTCGGGTTCGCCACGATCTCGAGCGGCCCGTCGATGTGGAGCTTTCCTCTCGTCACCACGCCCTTCAGGCAGAGATCCAGCGTGCGCTCGATCGCCTCACCCAGGTCCACGCGCTCGACCAGGCCCGTCTCCGGCCTCGAGAACGACAGCAGCCGCGTCGCCAGCTCGCTGCCTCGCTTGAGCGCGAACCGCATATCCTCGTAGAGCTGGAAGCGGTGGTCTTCGCTCGCCTCCGACTCCGCGAGCTCGAGCATCACGCCGATCGCGTGCAGCACGTTGTTGAAGTCGTGCGCGATGCCTCCCGACAGGAACCCGAGCGACCGGAGCCGGTCCTCGTGCGCCTGCTTGCGCATGCGCTCTCTGTCCGCCGTGATGTCACGCTGCACTGCGACCCAGTGGGTGACCAGGTCGTCCTTCCAGATCGGCTGGATCGAGATCTCGACCTCGAACGTCGACCCGTCCTTGCGGTAGTTCGTCAGCTCGACGCGCACCGGCTCCCACTTCTCCAACGCCTCCCGGATCTTCGCGCGCCCCTCCGCGCTCGTCTCCGGGCCTTGCAGGATCCGGGGGGTCTTCCCGATCACCTCTTCTGCCGAGTAGCCCGTCATCTTCGTGAACGCGTCGTTCACGTACACGATCGTGGGTCCCGACTCGTCGAGCGGACCCCAACCCGTGATGAGCAGCACGTCGTCGATATGGTCGAGCGCCGCGTTGAGCAGCGTCGGGCTGAGATTGAGAGGGTCCTCTGAGGGCATATGTACTCCTCGAGTACAGCGGGGCTGTCCGAACAAGAACCGAATCCAGTATGAGATGCGGTCGCAGTCAAATGGGTGCACCCGAACGTGCACATCGCGCATCAAGTGGTCCGCTTTCGACATGTCCGCGTCTACTGTTCTCGCCTGCGTCACCCCCGTCCGGCAGCGCGAGGGCTCCCCCTCTCGAAGAGGCCTCATACATCAAAGCGGGCCCCCACGCACGACTTCAGCGCGCGTCGAGGCGCGCCTGATCGACGCGGGCATGCGGCCCGAGGTCGCCGCGCTTGCGGCCGCGTCGATCTCGAAAGACTATGACTACGAGCCGATGGCTTGAGCCCATAAACGCCGTGCGATCTGTTTTCTGACGTAGATCGCACGTCTCGATGAGGAGCATGACGTGGACTTTGGAGAGGTGCGTTCCCTTGTGAACACGTCCGACGACGACGACCGCGCGCTCGCGTGGCCTGCGCTTCTGGAGGCGATGAAGGAGGCGCTCGACGAGCGCCCGAGCGAGGTCTCGGATGTCTGGCTGCCGTACGTGCTCCAGGCGCTCGAGCGGTGGCCAGACCGCCTACGCGTCGCGCCGAGGAAGTGGCTCAACGCGATCATCCGCGGTGAGCACGTCGGCGTGCTGATGGCGCTCGTCACCGCCATCGACGCCAACCGGGTGAGCAACCCCCGCTTCCGCGCGATGTGCGAGCGCCGGGACTTCACCTGGGTGCGCCACCTCCACTTCGAAGGCCACGACTTCAAGCTCGCCACGGCGCGCGCGCTGGGCGCCTCGGAGGCATTCACGAACCTGAGTTCGCTGGCGTTCGTGGACTCCAAGCTCGGCATCCAGAAGCTGCGCGCGATCATGGGCAACCCGTTCGCGCAGAACCTCGTCGCGCTCACGATGTCGAGCTGTCGCATCGCTGGAGGCGACATCGCCTCGATACTCAGGCTCGTCTCGTTCGACGGCCTCGAGCGCCTGGACCTCTCTCGGAACTACCTGATGGATCGGCCGTGCTTCGAAGCGCTCGCGGGCGCCGCGCTCCCCTCGCTTCGCCGCCTCGATCTGTCCGGGTCCTGGGCGCCTGTCGAAGACCTCGACGTCCTGCTGGGCGCGTCCTGGATCCCCCAGCTCGACTCGCTCTCGCTCGAACGCTCCCACATGAGCATGTACCTCGACGGCTTCCATCGCGTAGGGGCCATCAACATCGAGGCCCTCAACATCGAGCAGGGTATCCGCGAGCGCGTGCTCGACTCGGGCCTTCGCCCCGAGGTCGCCGCCGTGACCGCCGAGACTATCCAATGAGCCAACCGATCACCGACTTCGGCGAGCTACGTTCGGCGGTGCAGTCCTCCGATGAGGTCTCGCGCAAGCGCGCCTGGCGACAGATCTACCTGTTCTTCGAGGCCGAGCTCTCCCGGCGCGACCGCTCAGACCTCGTCGCCCAGGAGTGGCTGCCGTATGCGCTCCAGTGCCTCGAGCGGTGGCCCGATCGGCTGCGGTACCTGCCCAAAGAGGCGCTCGCGCGCGTGCTCGACGGCGAGCACCTGGGCGAGCTGATGGCGCTGGTGAAGGCGGTGCGCATCCACCAGGCCGAGGAGTCCTTCGAGGTGGACCTCTTCGACGTGCGCGACTTCTCGTGGGTCCGCCACGTGACGTTCGGCCCCGGCGTCTTCGGCCCGGACTCCCACCACGCGCTCAAGGACTCCGAGGTCTTCCAGCGGCTGACCTCGATCGACATCCACCGTCAGGCGCGCGGCAAGCTGCGCCTGGCGACCGTGCTCAAGGCCCCGTTCGCCAGGAACCTGACGCACCTGGGCCTGATCGACGTGCGGTTGGACGAGGCCCGGATCAAGACGCTCTCCCGCTGGCACCATCTAAAGAACCTCACGTCGCTCGACCTGAGCAAGAACCCTGGGCTCTCCGGCGCCTGGCACCACCTGGCGGCCGCCCAGGTGCCGTCGCTGCGAGAGCTCGACGTCTCTGGGAGCTGGCTCGTGGCCGGTGACATGGGCGACCTGCTCGACGCGTCGTGGCTCTCCCAGCTCACCGCGTTATCGGCCCAGCGGTCCTACGACGCGCTCGGAGACGAGCTCTCCTTCGCGCACCTCGACCGCTTCGAGGTCACCATGGTGCGGCGAGCGATGATGGAGGGTCCGCGCGCGGTCGCGGCGCTCTCTCACCACGTGGGTTACCGGGGCCCGAGGATCCGAAAGAAGCAGGTCGATGAGGCGATCCGTCGCCTCGAGCGGTTGCTGCGTAAGCTCGACCGCGAGGAAGGCATCGACGAGATGCTCGCCGCTTCCGACCTCCCCGGCGCGCTCGCCGAGGGCGCGCTCGAGGCCCGCGGATGAGTGACTTCGGCGAGCTGCGCTCGCTCCTCCAGGCGTTCGACGACGACGCGCGCCGGCGCGCGTGGCCGCGCCTGCTCGAGCTCTTCGACGGCGCCTTCGGCGAGCGCCCCGCCGAGGTCGCCGAGGTGTGGATGCCCTACGCGCTCCAGGCGCTCGAGCGGTGGCCCGACCGCTTCCGCTACGCGCCCACGGCGTGGCTCGAGCGCATGGCCGATGGCGAGGACCTGGGCCTGCGCATGGCGCTCATCAAGGCGCTCCGGTTGCTCACCTACGACGGCGAGTTGCTCACGCAGGTGTGCGGCCGCCGGGAGCTCGAGTGGGTGCGCCACGTCGAGTTGCTGTCGGGGTGTCTACAGGGTGACGCGGTCGCCCGCGCGCTCGAACCCAGGGACCTGTTCCCGCGGCTCTCGTCCCTCGAGATCTCCGGCGCGCGGGTGCGCGCGCACCTCTGGCCCACGGCGTGGTTCACGCCTCAGCTCGAGTCGCTCACGCTGAGCGACTGCGCGCTCGACGAGGTCTCCGGGCTCAAGATCTTCGGTGAGGCCGACTTCGCGCGGCTGCGCGCGCTCGACGTGTCGGACAACCACGCGCTGGCGGGAGGCATCTTCGCGCTCGCGCGAGCCGAGGTGCCGTGCCTGAAGGACCTCGACGTCTCGAGGAGCTGGGTCGACCGGGCGCACCTCGAGGGGTTGTGCGGGGCGAGCTGGTGGCCGGGCCTCGGGCGCGTGAGGCTGGAGCGCTCGATCGACTCGGTCCGCTACAGGTCGCGCCTGGGCGGGCTCGACAACCGCCAGAAGATCGGCTTCGTCGATGCGGCGCTCGGGAGCCGCCTGGACATGGACCGCTTCCTCTACAGGAACCGCCTCGACACACAGCGCGAGCGCGCGCACCTGCGCACGCTCGGCAAGGCGGTGGCGAAGCTGAACCGTGAGGAGAAGATCGAGAGGATGCTGCGCGGGTCCGGACTCGATGACGAGGTCCTGGAGGGCGCGCTCGAGGGCGTAGCCTGAGCGCGGCTCAGAAGGCCACGGCTGCCTTCAGGCCGCCGACGAGGCCGTTGTCGATCGAGTCGTTCCGGGAGGCGACGCCGACCTCGCCCGTGACGGTGACGTGGCGCCCGAGCTCGGCGCCCGCCGAGTACACGAGGCGCCGGGCCAGGGGGTTGGTCTCGCCGCCGGGGCGCTCGGTCAGGTCGATCCGCAGGGACATCGGGACGTAGGGGACGGTGTCCCAGTTGAGCCTGACCGAGGCCGAGTTTCCGACGTCTTGGACGAGCTCGCCGCTTATCTCGAGGTTCGTCGACGCGATCTGTCCGACGCGCGCCAGCCCGCCCACGCCCGCGGCGAAGCCTCGGTCGGTCGCGCCCAGGATGAGCTTGCCCTCGAAGGAGAGGTAGCGGTCGAGTTCGAGCGTGGCCGCGCCCCAGCCGTAGTCCATCCCAGGGGGGCCGAGGTCGGAGCCGAGCGTGTTCAGCTCGCCCGAGTCCAGCCGGACCGCCCCGCGCGTGCCTCGCATGCGGCCCGCGCCGAACGAGAAGTCGTAGAGCGTGGTCAGCGGCCGGTAGCGGTAGCCGACCTCGGCGCTCCAGTAGAACTCGGAGCCGCCGACGGTGACCTCGTCCGAGCCCGGCGAGACGCGTCGCGCGCCCAGGGTCGTCAGGTTCGTGTCGACGGTGAACTCGGAGCGGTTGCCTCTGTGGCGCTCGAGGCGGTCGCGCATCCGAGACGCGGCCGTCTCGCCGACCACGACGACCGGGTGGGGCGCGTCTGGCGCGCCGAAGTGGACGCGCTCGGTGCCCTCGGGGTCCCGCGAGACGATGTAGTACTCGACGCCAGGAGGTTGAACCTGAGAGGCGACGATGACGTTCGAGTGGACGAGCTCCTCGGAGCGCTTGAACTCGATGGCCGCGAACTCGCCCTCGGAGCCTGTGGGCCGGTACATCAACCACAACGACTCGTAGAGCCAGTCGCCGGGGACCTCGATGTCCACGCGGAGGTCCTCTCCAGCCGCCGCCTGGCCCGCGGGGGCGTGGTAGACCGCGGGCATGGGGCGGTCCGAGCGCGCCGCGAGCGCGGTGGCCTCGTCGGCGGGCGTGTCCTGTGCCGTGGCGATCGCGGGGGTGAGGAGCGACGCGGCGAGGCCGAGCGCGGCGAGGCCGTTGGAGGAGCGCGTGGCGTATGTGAGGCGGTGTGACGTGGTCATGTTCGTCTCCGTGGGGCTCGTGTGTGTGTGCGCTGGCAGGAGCGTCGCGTCGGTCACCAGGTCAGCTCGGCGCCGAGGCCGCCGCCGAGGCCGCCGGTCTCGATGTTCCTGGCGCTGTAGTTCGCGCGGCCGAGGACCTTGAGCCAGTCGGTGACCTGGTAGCCGGCGGCGAGGCCGAGCGAGACGCCCAGGTCCCCTCCGACGGGCAGGTTGGTGACATGGACGGAGCTGGTGATGGGGATGTCGAGGATCGAGAGGATCGTCAGATCGATCCAGGCCTCGTTGCCCATACCCTGCGTGAACGCGCCGCCGACGTTGAGGCGCGTGCCGTCCGGGTCGCCGAAGCGCAGCTCACCGCCGAGGCCGAGCGAGCCGTAGCTCGCGCCGCTGGAGTCGGTGCGCTCCTGGCCGACCATCACGCGTGTGTCGACGCCGAAGGACTCCGTGATCGCGAGCTCGAGCTCGAGGAAGCCGTAGGAGAGGCTTCGCCGGGTGGGCTCGACGTCGCCCGCGTCGAGCTCCGCGACGGTCGCGCCGGTGCCCTCGAACAGGCCCACGCCCATGGTGAAGCCGGCGAACATCGAGTCGTCGAGCTTGTAGCGGTAGAATCCCTCGGAGCGCGTGTAGGAGTCCTCGCCGCCCTCTCGGAAGCTCTGGTACTCGACGAGCGCGCCGGCGCGGGAGCGGTCGTGGGTGGGCGCGGGGTCCTCGATGTCCTCGGTGATCCAGACGCTGTTAGGGGACGAGGCAGAGCCGGAGATCGGCTCGAGCTGGTTGTCGGTGCGCACGGCCTCGACGAAGTACTCGAGGTAGCCGTCGGCGAGGGTGGGGTTGTCGAGGTCGACGACCCAGGTGTGATCGCCGATGCGCGTGAGGGCGACCTTCTCGAAGTGCGCGACGCCCTCGGGCCGCACGAGCGCGCGGACGGTCTGGACGCGCTCGGGGTGACGTAGCGTGGCGCTCACGCGGATCGGGTCACCCTCGGGGACGACGCGGGGCGCGCGCACCCAGCCGTCGACAGTGGCGAGTTCCTCGGCCTCGTCGGCGGCCTGTTGCATGGACGCCTCGCGCCGGTCGTCGGCGTCGCGCAGGTTTGCGAGCTGGCCGCGCAGGACCACGAGCTCCCCCTCGACCCGAGGCACGTAGCCGGAGTCGGGGAACGCCTTGAGGAAGATCTCCCAGGTGGCGATCCTGTCCTCGATGGGCGCGCCGAGCGTGAGCTCGAACGCGCGCTCGAGCCCTGCGGAGTCGGGCGTGAGCCCGCGCCCCGAGGCGCCTTCTCCCCGCGACGATCGCAGCGTCACCGTGGTGGGCGAACCGTCGGGCGTGGTCGCCGGTACGACCTCGGCGCCCGTCCAGACCACGAAGTCGCCTGGCTTGGGCGTGTGTTCGAGCTCCCACGAGGTCGCGATCGACAGGCGCTCACCCACCCGCGAGAGCTCGACCTTACCGATGAAGAAGCGGTCCTCGACGGTCTCGCGGGTGATCGGGTGCGTCACCGTGAGCCGTCGCCAGACCTGTACGGTCGCGCGGTCAGGGAGCCCCGAGCCGCGGCCCAGGTCCACGATCAGCTCCTCGTCCTGGGCGCTCACGACCACGCCTTCGAGCTTCTCGTCCGGCGAGTCCTCGCCGCCGTCGGCCCAGGCGGGCGCGCCGACCGTGAGCGCGGCGGCGGCCAGGGCTCCGGTCATGTAGGGGTGTCTCATCATGGCTGCTCCTCTCCTCGAGGGTGTGGAGTCGTTGTCGGTGAGACGAATCATGGTGACACTCAGTGTCATGGTCAAGACGTTTCTGCACCTGGTGCCTTTTTTGGCGTATGGCGTCGGGTCAGGCGCCTCGTGTGATGCGGTGCGGTTTGGGAGCGTCCGGGCGAGCGGAGAGTGTGGTGCGG
>OJDV01000246.1_pt1 | contig 20441 bp, 17 predicted proteins | sample 1592911 | NCBI WGS metagenome assembly OJDV01 (sample SAMN05416860, study PRJEB24817) | seawater metagenome | isolation source: Sea water | place: Canada:Atlantic | collected 2013-11 | reverse complement strand
CGAGATTTCTGCCTGTCTCGTGGGCTCGGAGATGTGTATAAGAGACAGCCCCAACCGCTGCCAGCTCTTCGGGCCAGGCTCCAACACCAAACTCTTCGCCAAAATGGCCGCCTCCGCCGCCGATGTGATCAATCTCGACCTCGAAGACAGTGTCGCCCCTAATGATAAAGACATGGCCCGCGCCAATGTTATCGAGGCAATCAATACCGTCGATTGGGGCAACAAAACCCTGTCCGTGCGCATTAACAGCCTCGATACCCCCTACTGGTACCGCGACGTGGTTGATTTGCTCGAACAGGCCTCCGAGCGTCTCGACCAGATTATGATCCCGAAAGTCGGCTGCGCTGCCGATATCTACGCTGTCGATGCGCTGGTCACTGCCATTGAGGCCGCCAAGGGCCGCACCAAGCGTATCGCTCTCGAGGTTATCATCGAGAGCGCCGCAGGCATCGCACACGTCGAAGAAATCGCCGCCGCCTCGCCTCGCCTTGAAGCGATGAGCCTTGGTGCAGCCGATTTCGCCGCCTCAATGGGCATGCAGACCACGGGCATCGGCGGCACACAGGAAAACTATTACATGTTGCATGAGGGCCAGAAGCACTGGTCCGACCCGTGGCACTGGGCCCAAACCGCGATCGTTGCGGCCTGTCGCACCCACGGCATTCTGCCTGTCGATGGCCCCTTTGGCGATTTCTCTGATGACGAAGGCTGCCGCGCACAAGCACGTCGCTCCGCGACGCTGGGTATGGTCGGCAAATGGGCGATTCACCCCAAGCAGATCGCCATCAGCAATGAGGTCTTCACCCCCTCCGATGAAGCCGTAGCCGAGGCCCGCGAGATCCTTGCCGCAATGGAGCAGGCAAAGGCAAACGGCGAAGGGGCAACAGTCTACAAAGGCCGCCTTGTCGACATCGCCTCCATTAAGCAGGCCGAGGTTATCGTTCGCCAGTCCGAGATGATCAACGGATAAGGCTCAAAACGCCAACGGCCCGCCACAGGGCGGGCCGTTGAGCAAATTTGACGTGGCAGGCTCAGCCCACCGTAAAAACATGCCGCGGTGGCTCTACCGCGCTGCTTTGGGACATGTCCCACCGTGCCGCATAAAGCGCGACAGCGACAATAGCGCCCAACAATCCGACCAGCACGTAATTAACCAAAGACATATTTAGCCACCTTTCAGACACATTCCTGCCATGAACTGTCGACCTCTCGGAGCGAGATGCAAGAAAGCCGCTGGAAACAGTCTGTTTCGCCCTCCGTCAGCCACGCAATGTTTACGATCCGCACGCGATTGTTTCCATTTCTACGACGATCCGCACAGTACTTTCCAATTTCAATGGCCTGCGTTTTAGCGCACACACAGCCCATGACAGTCCAAGCCCTCTATACTCTCGCAATATTCGCCTTTGTCAGCTCCTCGACACCGGGGCCAAACAACTTGATGCTCATGGCATCGGGCGCGAATTTCGGGTTCTTGCGCAGCATCCCTCACATGGCTGGCATTTCGATCGGCTTCATGGTGATGCTCTTCGCAGTCGGCGCGGGCCTGATCCAGATTTTTGACCGCATTCCCGTGATCTACACAGTGCTTAAGGTCATCAGCGTTCTCTACATGCTCTGGCTGGCATGGAAAATCGCCAATGCCGCCCCCGTGGGCAAAAGCGAAAACGCAGGTGCACCCATGACCTTCTTCCAAGCCGCCGCCTTCCAGTGGGTCAACCCAAAAGCATGGGCAATGGCGCTCACAGCGATCACCGTCTACATGTCCGACGCCACCTTGCCATGGCTGGCCACAGGCGCCCTGCTATTTGCACTGGTCAACCTGCCGTCGGTCTCTCTCTGGACCCTTGCTGGACAACAGCTACAGCGCTTCCTTACAAACCCGCGCCGCCTGCGCGCCTACAACTGGACCATGGCCGCCCTGCTCATCGCATCGCTCTATCCTATGCTCCAAATCTGAGCGCCGTTGCATCGCGCCCCAATCAGGCTCATATAAGGATCAACACAGTGCGGAGCGATCAATGACCCAATACATGGATTTCGAAAAACCCCTCGCCGAGATTGAGGGAAAAGCCGAAGAATTACGCGCCATGGCGCGCCGCGACCCCGATACGGATGTCACGGCCGAGGCCGCCGCACTTGATGCAAAAGCCGCCAAAATGCTCAATGACCTCTACGAGAGCCTGACCCCGTGGCGTAAGTGTCAGGTAGCCCGTCACCCCGACCGCCCCCATTGCAAAGACTATATCGAGGCGCTGTTCACCGAATACACTCCGCTCGCAGGGGACCGCAATTTCGCAGACGACCATGCAGTGATGGGCGGGCTCGCCCGCTTCAACGACCAACCTGTGATCGTCATCGGCCACGAGAAGGGCAATGACACAAAATCGCGGATCGAACGGAACTTCGGCATGGCCCGTCCCGAGGGCTACCGCAAGGCCGTGCGCTTGATGGAAATGGCCCACCGCTTTGGCCTGCCCGTGATTACGCTGGTGGACACACCGGGCGCCTACCCCGGCAAGGGCGCGGAAGAGCGTGGCCAGTCCGAAGCCATCGCCCGCGCCACCCAGAAATGCCTCGAGATCGGCGTACCCCTTGTCAGCGTCATCATCGGCGAGGGCGGCTCTGGCGGAGCCGTAGCCTTCGCAACCGCCAACCGCGTGGCGATGTTGGAACACTCCGTCTACTCCGTGATCTCGCCCGAAGGTTGCGCCTCAATTCTATGGAAAGACGCCGAGAAAATGCGCGAGGCCGCGGAAGCGCTGCGCCTCACGGCTCAAGACCTCACACGACTGGGCGTCAACGATCGCATTATACCCGAGCCAAAGGGCGGCGCGCACCGCGATCCACAAACCGCCATCGCAGCCGTCTCGGATGCCATCACTGGAATGCTCAAATCCCTCGAAGGCAAAGATGCAAAAGCCCTCATCAAAGACCGCCGCGAGAAATACCTCGACATGGGCGATCGCGGGCTGGCAGCCTGATCAAACTCTACCCCATTGTTAATAACTTGCGGGGCGCGCTTACCATTGTGTCGCGCCCCACAACCCTACCCAAGGACATCCAGACCGCTCAAGCGGCTGGCATCACCACACTCATCTCCCTTTTAGAGCCCACCGAGGCCGCAACGCTCGGCCTTGCAACAGAGGCTGATGCCTGCGCGGCGCAAGGCATCACCTTTCTGAACCACCCCATCCGCGATATGGCGCTGCCAGAATTTGCCGCCTTCCGCCTGTTCGCCGAACATATCGCAGCACGCATCCGCCGAGGCGACCACATCGCCCTGCACTGTCGCGCCAGCATCGGCCGCTCGGGCATGCTCACTTGCGCCATCCTTGCGCACTTCGGCTATGACGCGCAAACTGCCATCGCCCATGTCAGCAAAATGCGCGGCACGCCGGTTCCCGACACAGCAGAGCAAGCCGCCTTCATTCGGAAAATCATGGCCACCTCCCTGCTCTAGAGGGCGCGACGTTCCTCTTCATTTTGCCAAGTGAACTGAAATCCCGCAGTGGACACGCGCGGTGTGTTAACGATCAACTCGCCAACATCCGCAAACCCTGCGTCACATCAGAGCGTACCGCCAACCGCAATCCAGGCTCATCCCCCGCCCGCAATGCGGCGATGATCAAGCGGTGAAACTGTGGCGGCTCGGTGCGGCGCAAACGCCCGTAAAGCGCATTCATCGTAGGCCCCATCTGAAGCCAAACCGTCTCCGCCATGGCCAGCATCGCAGGCGCCTGTGCGCGTAAATAGAGTGTGCGGTGAAATTCCAGATTGGTGCGGATGTAGCTGACTGCGTCCCGCTGCGCGACAGCCTCGCCAACACGCGCATTGATATTTTGCAACCGCTCGATCAGCGCCAGATGCGCTCGGGGTAACGCACGACTCGCAAGCTCCACCTCGATCAACGCCCGCAACGCCGCCAATTCCTCGATCCTCTCGTTACTAAGCAGCGGCGTCGATATCCGCCCTGAGGCTGACATGCTCAGCGCGCCTTCGGCGACCAACCTGCGTACAGATTCGCGCGCGGGCGTCATCGAGACGTCGTATTCTTTGCCCAATCCACGCAAGGTGAGCGCCTGACCAGGCGCGATATCCCCATGCATAATGCGCGAGCGCAAATGCCGGTACACGCGGTCATGGGCCAACGGGGCAGGATCAACAGGGCGTGCGGTTAAACTCATTCCTTTTTGTGATCACACCTTGGCGAGGCGTCAAGCAACAAACGCTTTTGACAGATTTTAAGAGTCTTTGATTGGATCGTGGCCCCAGTTCATCAATGAATAGCGCCATGCCGACGTCTCCACATCATCCTGCGGCCCACCTTGGGACAAGTGACGATTGATATAGCCCACAACGGTTGCCATATGATCCCACTGGTCGTCGCTGATGTCGTCCTTGTTAGTCCGCTTGATGGTAACGATGCGCCGGCCTGACTTGTGGCCAGTCGATTCGCCGTCTTCTGTATCGCCCACGGACTTGGATTCGTCGGTTTCTAACCAATCTTCCAGTTCTTGCGGCGCCATGTTCAAAAGATCGCGCCATTCGTCCCAGATTTCTTCGTGCGTTTTGCTAGAAGCCATTGATCTCTCCTTCGGCTTTCAAAACACCCGTGCCACCCGATTGGTTCAATGAAATTTGTAACGGTGCAATGTGCTGCCATGGCTGCGCAACCAGCCGCGCGGTGCTGCGTAATCGCCATATATGCGCGTGACTTCTTCCCAGAAAGCGGGGGAATGGTTCATCTGCGCCAGATGCGCCACTTCATGGGCGGCGACATAATCCAGCACCTCGGGCGGCGCCATAATCAAGCGCCATGAATACATGAGCCCCCCGTCAGAGGTGCACGACCCCCAACGCGAGCGCGTGTCGCGCAGACTGATCCGCGCATAAGACCGCCCCAGCCGTGCCGCATAATCATCGCTCGCTCCTGCCAGACGGTCCCGCGCAATTTCGCGCAGATGCGCCCCCAGCCGCCGTCCTACGCGCGCCTCGGGACCAGGCACAAAAATTCCCTCGGGCGTGATCTCGACCCGCCGACCCGTGCCTGCCATCACCGGATACATCTTCCCGCCAAGCGGAACCTCCGCCCCGATGCCAACGGTAACGTCCTCACCGCGTGCATCCAGATGCTTGCGAATCCATGCCTCTTTGCTGCGTGCAAAATCCATCGCTTCGCGCTCGGCCAGCCGCTTTGGCATGGTCAGGGTGACGCGCCCGTCCAGTTGGCTGATCCGCAAGGAAATGCGCTTTGCCTGCGCCGAGCGCCGCAGGATCAGCGGAATAGGCGGATCACCAAGCAGCTGCGGTTCAGACATGGGCGGCACTCACGATAGGGATAAACGGCTTTGGGCTGGACAGCATGCCGATCATATGGCACTTGCCCCTGAAACGAAATACACATCACACAGCATCAAAGGGGAAATCCATGCCCAACGAAGAATGGGGAACCAAGCGCCTGTGCCCCACCACGGGCAAGCGTTTCTACGACCTGAACAAAGACCCGATCATCAGCCCCTACACGGGTGAGGTGGTTGAAGTTGACCAGTCCAAGTCACGCATGATCGCCGCCGACGCCGAAGACGCCGCCACAGCCAAAGCAAAAGCAGCCGAGGTCAAGGACGAGGACGATCTGGTAGATGACGATGACGTAGATGTAGATGTAGATCTGGACGATGATCTGCTGGACGACGACGAAGACGATGATGATACAGTTCCGCTCGAAGAAATCGCGGACGTGGCCTCCCCCGAGGACGATTCGTAAATCGTCACGAAAACTACCGTGGCAGGGCATGCTTTTTTCGCTTGATCCTGCCACAGCTTGCGCCTAGACCACGGCGCATACCAGACACCCTAAGACGGGTGGACCAACCACGCTTGCGTGATTTGGGGCATTAGCTCAGCTGGGAGAGCGCCTGCATGGCATGCAGGAGGTCAGCGGTTCGATCCCGCTATGCTCCACCAAGCGCTTTTTACAAAGTAGAAAGCGCGAGTTTCGGCAGGGTATTCGCAAAGCGAATGTCCCGAGAGAATCAAGCATACCACCTACAATGCAGCAGCTTTTGAGCCCTACCCGACCCTTTGCGAAGTAAAGGTCACGAGACGGGCAAGTTCTAAGCATTCTCCGAACCATAGATTCGATCCAAGCGCCAAACAGCAGCGATAGCGTATCTGTGTACCTAAGCCAAAGCTGCCCTATGCGCCCGCCTTCCACTCAACAGGTGTCACATAGACCAAACCGTCCTCTGCGCTCACCATCACTTCGCCGTCTTGAATATTCACCTGCACCCGCATGCTCCGCCCCGCAAGCTTGGCGAGCTCCGCAGTCTCGGGCTCAGGCAACATCACGACCGTCAAATTGTCAAAACGCCCTGTGGTCCCTTTGATCTTCTCCCACCACACATCCGCTGGCCGTCCGCCATAGGCATAAACAATCACCCGCCCCGCCTTGGCGCAGGACTGCCGCACGACCTTCTCGCTCGGCAGGCCCAGCGCCACCCAAAGCTCCAATTCGTCGCTCAGCGATTTCTGCCAGATGTCAGGCTCGTCATCCGTCGACAGCCCCTTGGTCATCTCCAGCTGCGCGTCGGCATTGAGCGCAAACGCCAACAGCCGCACCATCAGCCTCTCGTCCGTCTCGGACGGATGTTTGGCCACGGTCAGCTTGTGAGTCTCATAATAATGGCGATCCATGTCCGACACGGACAGCTCCACTTTGTAGATGGTAGATTTGAGCGCCATTGAATGTCCTGCCTTTGCGGTGATGGGCCTGCGTACTTGCTCCTGCTCTTGTGCGAAAGCAAATAGGCCCTTTGTGCCGTGATAAATGCTGACAGTCGGTCAACCCTGACTATGCGTCACACACCCCTTCAGATACTTTTCGAACGAAAAAACGCCCAAATTTCCCTAAATGCGCAGATTTAGTACCATCTGTTGTCAATTTTGTATAAGCTTACCATGCGAAAGTTGCGCAAGCTAATCGCAGGAGTCGCACTCAAAAGCGTGCGAACACTTGGGAGGACAATATGAACTTTATCAAAAACACAGCCCTCGGGCTGGCCCTGAGCGTTGCGGGTGCGACAGTTGTCGCCGCTGACGGTCACGCAAAAGAACTGACGATCGCGATCGTCAACAACGGCCACATGATCAACATGCAGAAGGTCGCCGAAGCTTACACCGAGGAAACAGGCGTTGCCCTGAACTGGGTATCTCTGGAAGAAGGTGTTCTGCGCGAGCAGGTCACATCCGATACCGCCACAGGTGGCGGCCAGTATGACATCATCAACATCGGCATGCAGGAAGCACCCATCTGGGGCGCGGCAGGCTGGATCGAGCCGCTGGAATTCGGCGCCGAGTATGACGTCGACGACATGCTGCCTGCGATGCGCAACGGCCTGTCCCACGAAGGCACGCTCTACGCTGCGCCCTTCTACGGTGAGTCCTCAATGGTCATGTACCGCAAGGACCTGACAGACGCTGCTGGCGTGACAATCGCCGACAACGACAGCTGGGACAACATCAAGGCAGCAGCCGCTGCGATGCACAACCCTGACGCCGGCGTTTACGGCGCGTGCCTGCGCGGCAAGCCCGGTTGGGGCGACAACATGGCGTTTGTGACAACTGTCGTAAACTCCTTCGGTGGTGCATGGTTCGACAAAGACATGCGTCCAACGCTTCAGTCCGACGAGTGGAAAGCGGCGATCAACTTCTACGTAGACCTGCTGGGCACCTACGGCCCTCCCGGTTCCGAAGGTAACTCCTTCAACGAGATCCTCGCGCTCTATAACGAAGGCAAATGCGGCATGTGGATCGACGCCACAATCGCGGCATCCTTCCTCGAAGTAGACGGCGTAGCCTACGCACAGTCGCCCAACGCAGGTAACCCTGTCGGCGCGAACTGGCTCTGGGCTTGGGCCATGGCCGTACCAACAGGCACCGAGAACACCGAAGAAGCAAAAGCCTTCATCGAGTGGGCAACGTCCAAAGAGTATATTCAGGCCGTAGGCAACCACCCCGACTTTGGCTGGGGCTCCGTGCCAACAGGTACACGCGCCTCCACCTACGAGATCGCTGAATTCCAAGCCGTTGCAGATTTTGCAGCAGCCGAGAAAGCAGCCATCGATTCTGCGGCACCAGAAGCCACAGACATCAAACCATACGTAGGCGTACAGTTCGCAGCGATCCCTGAATTCCCCGAAGTCGGCTCCGCCGTCGCTCAGGAAATCGCAGCAGCGCTGTCCGGTGCCAAATCAGTTGACGAAGCGCTTGAAGCCGCACAAGGCGCAGCAGACGCCATCATGTCCGAAGCGGGCTACTACTAACCGCTGATACGATCTTGCTGGCCCGCCTTTGATGCGCGGGCCAGCACCTCCAAATCCCCCGAAATTTGAAACCCCAGCATTGGATGTCGTCTCATGGCAAACCGTTCCCTTCCCCGCCTGCTCCAGACACCTGCTGTAATCCTGCTGCTGCTGTGGATGCTCGTCCCGCTCAGCATGACGCTTTATTTCTCTTTCATCCGCTACGTGCTCAACAGCACGCGCCGTCCTGAATGGACATCCCCGAGCCTGAGCAACTGGCGCGGCTTCGGCAACTACGAATACGTCCTTTTCAATGCCAAAGACTTCTGGTTCGCGATTCAGAACAGCGTGTTCATCGTAAGTTCGATCCTTGTGGGCACGGTGGTGCTGGGCCTGATCCTCGCCATGCTGGTTAACCGCACATTTCCCGGACGCGGCATTGTGCGCGTACTCCTGATCTCGCCCTTCTTCGTGATGCCTGCGGTCAACGCCGTACTCTGGATCAACATGATCCTCGACCCCGTCCTTGGCCTTAACGGCATCGCGGTCGCGGGGCTTAACAACATAGTCGACGGGCTGCGCGACTTCCCCGTACTAGGGCAGTTCTTCTCGATGTGGCCCAAGTTCGAGCCGATCTCCTTCCGCGCCACCCAGACCTCTGCCTACGCCGTCATCATGATGGTCACATGGCAGTGGACGCCCTTCGCGATCCTGATCTTCATGACCTCCCTGCAGTCCGAGGACGAATCGCAGAAAGAAGCGGCGATCCTTGATGGCGCCAACGCATGGTCACGCTTTCGCAACCTCACACTGCCGCATCTGGCCCGCCCTATCGCGATCGTGGTGATGATCCAGTCGATCTTCCACCTTTCGCTTTATGCAGAGATCGAGATTGTCAGCCGCGGCAACGGTAACAAGAACCTGCCCTATCTCATCGGGGAGTTCAGCTCCAACAACATCGGTGCCGCAAGCGCCACAGGCATCTTCGCCGTCATCCTCGCCAACATCATCGCAATCTTCCTGCTGCGCATGGTTGGCAAGACATTGATGGATTAAGGAAAAGCACCATGGCAATCGTCGCACAACAATCCAAATTCAGCAAAATCTTCTGGCCCCTGCTCGCGTGGGCCGTAGCGATCGTGTTCTTCTTTCCGATCTTCTGGATGGTATTCACCAGCTTCAAAACCGACGCAGATGCGGTCAAGCCGGAGTTCCTGTTCCGCTTCACGCCGACGCTGGAAAACTACACCAACATGACCCAGAACTATGACTATTGGCGCTTTGCGATCAACTCGGTCATTACCTCTGTCTTCGCCACGCTCTTCGCGCTAGCCGTAGGTGTGCCTGCTGCTTATGCGATGGCGTTCAACCCCAGCCGCCACACCAAAGATATCCTGATGTGGATGCTGTCGACCAAGATGCTGCCCGCCGCGGCCGTCCTCTATCCTATGACATTTCTGACAAAGAACTTCCTCGATATCTACGATACGCATTTCCTGCTGATCGTAGTCCTGTGCCTCATCAACCTGCCTATCGTGGTCTGGATGCTGTTCACGTACTTCAAGGAAATTCCCAAAGAGATCATCGAGGCGGGCAAGATGGACGGTGTCTCGACCTGGGGCGAGATCAAGGACATCCTGATCCCGTTGGCATGGGGCGGCGTGGCCTCCACCGCACTGCTAACCTTTATCTTCTGCTGGAACGAAGCTTATTGGACCGTCCGCTTGACTACGACCGAAGCCGCGACCCTGTCAAAACTAATTGAGGGCAACCGCGCGCCCGAGGGTCTTTTCTTTGGCCGCCTGTCTGCTGTGTCCACAGCCGCTGTTGGCCCGATCATCGTGCTAGGCTGGTTCTGCCAGAAACAGCTGGTCCAGGGTCTCACCTTTGGTGCGGTCAAATGATCCACACACACGCGCAGGTCTGAGCCATGTCCCTTATCCAACCAGAAATCGAGATCGTGGACCGGCACCGCCATTCCATCCGATACCTCGAACACGGCTGGCCCACCGATCTGTGCCGTTGGCACAGCCACGCGGAGTATGAGCTGCACCTGATCACCGCCACCCGTGGCAAAGCGTTCATCGGCGACTACATCGGCGATTTCGAGGCAGGGTCACTTTACCTCACAGGTCCCGATCTGCCGCACAACTGGATCACCGATGACGTCTGGAAAGAGGCCGTGGATACGCGCGACATGCTGGTGCAATTCTCGCAAGCCAGCGTTGATCACCTCGCCTCCGCCTTTCCCGAATTTACGGAAGTACGCCAGATGCTGATGACGGCGCAGTCGGGTATCTTCTTTGACGGGTTCAACGCGACCTTCGCACGGGGCCATATGGAGGCAATCCGCGACAGCAAAGGCCCCGAGCGGATCCTTGCTTTCATCCGCTTTCTGGTGCGCCTGAACGAGCACCCAGAGCGTAAGCTGCTATCCGTCGTGAAACTCACCCAGCCTCAAAGCGGGGGCAAGCAGGCACGTGTTGGTCACGTTATCGACCACATCGTCGAGCATTTCGCCGAAGAGATTTCCGTTGATCAAGCCGCCGAAATGGCAGGCATGACCCAAGCCACGTTCCGGCGCAATTTTCAGGCCACCACAGGCCACCGCTTTGTCGAATTTGTGAACCGCGTGCGCATCGGTCAGGCCTGTGGCATGCTCTATGCCACGGATGAGCCGATCACGACGATCTGTTATCAGGTGGGTTTCCAGAATCTTGCCAACTTCAACCGCCATTTCCTCAAGATGAAGGGCATGACGCCGTCCGCCTACCGCGACGCGGCCAAGCGTGACCTCTCCCCAACCCTCGGAGCTGCGGAATGAACAAAGCCGCCACACACCACCTCGCCGCATCTGTCTATGACCGCGCGGCCTGCGACATCGGCATCGTGCACCTTGGCTATGGCGCCTTTCACCGCGCCCATCAGGCCGTCTATATTGACCGCTATATGGAGCAATCAGGCGATCTGCGCTGGGGCATTGCCGCCGTCAACTTGCGTGGCGCAGAGAGCGCTTCCTTTGCGGAGTTCAGTGCGGATCAGGACGGATACATCCTCAAATCCGTCGCCCCCGAAGGCGATGTGAGCCTGTCCCGCATCCGCAGCCACACAGCCTTTCGCGACTGGGCGCAAGACGCCGCGACCGCCGAGGATCTGCTCACGCTTGCCTCCGTCCACATGGTCACTATCACAGTCACGGAAAGCGGCTATTACACCGCGCCTGACGGCACGCTAAACCTTGATGATCCCACCATCGCGGCAGAGGTAGGCGGCGAACAAACGACCAGCGTCTACGCCTACCTCGCCGGGGCCCTACAGCGCCGCCGCGAGACCACCGGCGCGCCAATCACCATCGCGTGCTGCGACAACATCCGCAGCAACGGTAAAATGCTCAAGCGCAACTTCGCGGCCTACCTTGCCGCGCGAGGCATGGACGACCTCGCAGATTGGGTCGCCGCAAACGCGAGCTTCCCCTGCTCTATGGTTGACCGCATCACACCGCGCCCTGCCGAGGCTCTGGCTGCTGAGTTGTCGGCCACTCTCGGCGAACCCGTGCAGAACCCCGTCATGGCCGAGGCATTTCTTCAATGGGTGCTCGAGGATAACTTCGCCGCACCCATGCCCGATCTCGCCAGTGCGGGCGTCACCGTCACCAAGCACGTCGATCCGTTCGAGGAGACGAAAATCCGCGTCCTGAACGGTGGCCACACCTGCCTCGCCTATCTCGCAGCCCTCCACGGGATCGAGACATTCGATCAGGCCATGCAGGTCCCTGCACTGCTCTATCACTTCCAAGCCTATGAAACTGCGGAAGTTCTGCCCGCACTCACCCTTGATCTGCCGTTCTCCAAAAGCGCATATCTCGACGACATCGCAGCCCGCTTTAAAAATCCCGCCATCGCGGACACGGTTGCACGCATCTGCGCCGATGGCTTTGCGAAGTTCCCGATTTTCATCCGCCCCACGCTTGAGGGCGCCCTTGCGCAGGGCATCCTGCCCCGCAACGGGATCACCAGCATTGCAAGCTGGCACACATTTGCCCGCCACGTCGCCGCAGGCAAAATTCCGTTCGAGTATATCGAGCCAAGCTGGCCACAGCTGAAGGCGATGCTCGGCACCGACGATTTCGTTACCTCAAAACAGCTCTGGGGCGATCTGCCTTCCGAGTACCCCGATTTTGCAGACGCCCTGCGCGGCGCGATTAAAGAAATGGAAGAAACATGGCCAATCTAACCGTCCGCAACCTGCGCAAATCCTATGGCGATGTCGATGTCATGCACGGCGTCGACCTCGATATTGAAGACGGCGAATTCGCCGTGTTCGTCGGCCCCTCGGGCTGTGGTAAATCCACGCTCCTGCGCATGATCGCGGGGCTTGAAGAGATTACCTCGGGTACAATCGCCATCGACGGCGAGGTCGTGAACGAAGTGGCCCCCGCCAAACGCGGCGTGGCGATGGTGTTCCAGACCTACGCGCTTTATCCGCACATGACAGTCTACAACAACATGGCCTTTGGTCTCAAACAGATCAAAACCCCAAAAGACGAGATTGACCGCCGCGTGCAGGCCGCTGCCGAAGTGCTCCAGATCAAGGACTACCTCGACCGCAGCCCCCGCAACCTCTCGGGCGGTCAGCGCCAGCGCGTGGCCATCGGCCGTGCCATCGTACGCGACCCCAAAATCTTCTTGTTCGACGAGCCGCTCTCGAACCTCGATGCCGCCCTGCGCGTGCAAACCCGGATCGAGATTTCGAAACTGCACGAGCGTTTGGGCTCCACCATGATCTACGTCACCCACGATCAGGTCGAGGCGATGACGCTGGCCGACAAAATCGTCGTGCTGCGCGACGGGCGGATCGAGCAGGTCGGATCGCCCACCACGCTCTATGACTCCCCCGACAACAAATTCGTCGCAGGCTTCATCGGCAGCCCCAAAATGAACTTCTTCGGTGTGGCCGATCTGAACAAAGGCGCTGCGCTGGCCGAGGGGCAGGAGATGGGCATGCGCCCCGAGCACATGATTCCCTGCGATGCGGCACAAGGCACCGTGACAGGCACTGTCGAGCTGCTCGAGAACCTTGGCGAATACATCCTTGCCCACCTCGTCACTGCGACAGGCACCTCTTTTGTCGCCAAGATCGAGCGGGTGGACGGCCTCAAGAACGGTCAGCAGATGTCCTTCAACACGCTGGACAAAAACACCCACCGTTTCGACATCAAGACGCAGCAACGGCTATGATCCTGTGCTGCGGCGAAGCGCTGATCGACATGGTCCCCGCCACATCGGCGGAGGGCGAAGCCTGTTTCCTTCCCAAAGCAGGCGGTGCAGTCTTCAACACCGCCATTGCGTTGGGGCGTTTAGGCTCTGATACCAGTCTCTATACAGGGGTTTCCGACGATCTTTTCGGGACCCTCCTGAAGGACACGCTGACCGCGAGCAATGTCGGCACTGCGCATCTGCGCACGATGGACGCGGACAGCACATTGGCCTTCGTCGAGCTGACAAACGGCAACGCCAGCTACACATTCTACGCCAGAAACACCGCCGACACGATGCTGACCCCCGCTGATCTGCCCAGCGCGCCAGATGCAAAGGCGCTGTTCTTTGGCGGCATCAGCCTTTGCACCGATCCCACGGCAAGCACACTGCAGGATTTCATGCGTGCGCATGGCGACACCCGCCTCACCATGATCGACCCCAACATCCGCGCAGCCTTTATCAAGGACGAGGCCAGCTACCGCGCCCGCCTGCACGATATGATCGGCCTCGCCGATATCCTCAAAATCTCCGACGAAGATCTTAACTGGCTTGTCCCCGACAGCACAGATATCGCGGCCCAACTTGCCAAGCTGACAGGCAATGCGCCGAAGCTGGCTTTTGTCACCAAAGGCGCTGAGGGTGCGGTGGCTTTCCACGGCAATACCCAAATCGGACAGATCGCTGCGACTCCCGTCACCGTGGCCGACACGATCGGCGCTGGCGACACCTTCAACGCAGGCGTGCTGCACGTCCTCGACACAAAGGGCGCGCTGAGCAAATCCTTCGCCAGCGCACCTGATACAGATATCGTGCAGGCCGCCCTCGCGCTGGCCGTCCGCGCCGCAGGGATCACCGTCTCGCGCACAGGCGCCAACCCGCCGTGGGCGCGCGAGCTCTAGCCTTCGATCAGGATCGCGCGAAAATCGTTTACGTTGGTTCCCGTCGGCCCCGTGACAAACAGGCTGTCCACCGCATCAAAGGCGCCCCAAGCGTCATTGCGCCGTCCCGCGTCCGCAGGGTCCACACCTGCGCTGCGCATCGCAGCCGCTGTGCCGCCATCCGCAAACGCGCCCGCATTATCTTCTGATCCGTCAATTCCATCCGTATCCGCTGCCAGTGCGGTCACACCTGCGATCCCGTCAATCGCCTGCGCAAAGCCCAGCAGAAACGCCGTATTCCGCCCCCCGCGTCCATCCTGATGGCGCAGGGTTACGGTCGTCTCACCGCCCGACAAGATCACGACAGGCACTTTGAACGGCCGCTTTTGGGCTACCACCTCGCGCGCAATCGCGGCGTGCATCTGGCCGATCACTTCCGCCTCCCCCTCAATCGCATCCGACAGGATTACGGCAGGGATGCCAGCTGCCTCGGCCTTCTCCGCCGCCGCCTCCAACGACAGGCGGGCCGAGGCAACCACATGCACCTCGTTACGCGCAAATACAGGGTCATTCGGATCAGGCGCCGCGCCCAGCGCCGCCTCAACCGCATCGGGCAGCACAATCCCCCGCGCCGCGATCATTGCGCGCGCATCGGCCAGCGTCACCGCATCAGGCACCGTTGGTCCCGAAGCCACCTGCGCGGGATCATCCCCCGGCACATCTGAGACGACTAGGCTCAGCACACGCGCGGGGCGCGCCGCCGCGGCCAGTCGCCCGCCCTTGATCCCGCTGGCATGTTTGCGGATCGCGTTCATCACGCCAATCGGCGCACCACTGGCCAGCAACGCCTCGTTCAGCGCCTGTTCATCCGCCAAGGACAGCCCCCCAATCGGAGAGGGCAGTAATGCGGACCCGCCCCCACAGACCAACGCCACCACCAGATCATCAGGCCCCAGACCGGCCACCGCCTCAAACAGCGCAGCACTCGCCTCCATCCCCGCAGCATCCGGCACAGGATGCGCCGCCTCCATCACGCGGATCGCCTGTGTCGCACAGCCATAGCCATAGCGCGTCACGACTACGCCCTCGACAGGCCCATCCCACAATTCCTCGAACGCAGCCGCCAATTGCGCGGCACCCTTGCCCGCGCCGACAACCACTAACCGCCCTTTTGGTTGCGCGGGTATATGAGGTCGCAGCGCCGCCTTGGCATCCGCTGCTTCAACCGCCGCGTCGAAAAGCCCGCCCAGGAAGGCGCGTTTGGTAGGGTCAATCATGCCCCGAACTCCGCGCGCAGAGCGACCTTCTGAACCTTGCCCATCGTGTTACGCGGCAGCGCTTCAACGATGCGATATTCACGGGGCTGCTTGAACCGCGCCAGCGCCTCACCCACCGTTTCCCGCACCGCCTCGAGATCAATCCTGCCGCCCTCCTGCGGGACCAGCACGGCCAAGGGCACCTCCCCCAGATCACCATGCGGCACGCCAATCACAGCAGACTCAAGCACACCATCAGCCGCATCCAGCACCAGCTCCAGCTCCTTGGGGTAGATGTTGTACCCGCCTGAAATGATCAGATCCTTGCCACGCCCCACAATGGTGACATAGCCATCCGCATCCTGCACCCCCAGATCGCCCGTGATGAACCAACCATCAGGGCGCATCTCGGCCTCGGTCTTTTCTGGCATGTTCCAATAGCCAAGAAACACATTCGGCCCGCGCACCTCGACCACACCCGTCTCTCCACGCGGCAGCTCCACGCCATCCGCATCCGCAATCCGCAAGTCTACATCGGGCAGGGGCAGGCCCACGGTCCCCGCTCGCCGCTCGCCCGCGTAAGGATTGGACGTGTTCATATTCGTCTCCGTCATGCCGTAACGCTCCAGAATACGGTGGCCCGTGCGCGCTTCAAACGCCACATGGGTATCGGCCAACAGCGGTGCAGAGCCCGAGATAAACAGCCGCATATTCGCCGCCACATCACGGCTGAAGCGCGCATCCTCCAGCAGACGGGTGTAGAACGTTGGCACCCCCATCATCGTGGTGGCACGCGGCATCCAGTCAATGAGCGCGTCCACATCCAGCCGCGGCATGAACACCATCGACCCGCCCGCAATCAGCATCACATTGGTCGCCACAAAAAGCCCGTGCGTGTGGAAAATCGGCAAACCATGCAGCAACACATCGGCGTCCGTGAACTGCCACAGATCCGTCAGCGTCGCCGCATTGGAAATCAGGTTCTTCTGGCTCAGCATCGCCCCTTTCGAGCGGCCCGTGGTGCCGGACGTGTATAGGAAAGCGGCCAGATCATCCTCATGCCGCGCCACCGTTTCAAATTCTTCCGCCTGCGTATCGGCAAGATCACTTAGGCTGCCGCCCTGCGCGCTCAGCGATGCAAACGCCTCTGACAAGCCCTCGAGCTCGGCCTGTCGTGCAGGGTCCCCGACAAGCAAGACTGCGCCACTGTCGCTCACGAAATACGCCAGCTCCGCAGCGGTATAGGCCGTGTTGAGCGGCAGAAAGATCGTCCCCATCTGCGCACAGGCCGCATAGAGCGCCAGCATATCGGGGCATTTTTCAACCTGCACCGCCACGCGGTCGCCTGCATGCACACCCAAAGCCACCATCGCATGGGCCAGCTGCGCGGCACGCCGCACAAAGGCACCGTGGGTGATCACATCACCGTCGGGCAGATGCAAAAAGGGTGTGTTCTTGCCCGCATGTGGTGCGAACATCGTGTCGTAAAGCGGGTTATTCATGGAAGTGCCTTCATTCAATTTGCAACACCCTAGCCGAAGAATTTCTCAGTGAAAATCACGAGATTTCGGAATAACGCGCACATCGCGCGGATGTTTTCGCCCACCCCCTACATGTGACGGCAGGGGATGGTTGATGTGATCTCCGCGCACATTTGTCGATGGCACCTGCTCATCGCTGAGCGTATCAAGCCGCATAGTGCGGTCCTCCAAGCGGTCGGCCACCACATGGATCACCCGCCCGTCCGTCTGCACACGGCCATGCACCACCAACAGCCGCGATGTCATAATGAGCGCGCGGTAGTGTTCAAACATCTTGGGCCAGATCACGAGGTTCGCCACCCCGTCCTCATCCTCCAGCGTAATGAAACACACGCCCTTCGCACTGCCGGGTTTTTGCCGCACCAGCACCAGCCCCGCAAGGCTCACCCGTTGCCCGTGGGCCATGTGGATGAGGTTGTGGGTACTGGCAAACCCCTGTTGCTTGAGACTGCTGCGAAAGAATGCCATCGGATGCGCCTTGAGCGACAACCGCAGCGTCTGGTAATCGGCCACCACATGCTCGGCCTGCGCCATCGCGGGCAGCGCCACCTCGGGCTCCGCCCCTTCTCCCGCCGCTTCGGCGTGCTCAAACAAGGCCAGACTAGGCGCATCGCGCAACCCCTGCGCCTGCCAAAGTGCGCCCCGTCGATCAATCCCGCAGGAGCGAAACGCATCCGCCGCCGCCAGCTTGCCCGTGATTCCTCGGTCCAGCTTCGCCCGCGTCTTCAGATCGCCCACATCCGCAAATGGTTCACTCCGCGCAGCCATGATCCGCAACACAGCGTCCTGCCGCATCCCGTCCACCTGCCGCAGGCCCAACCTTAGCGCAAACCCCCTATTATCAGGCTCTAACGTGCAATCCCAATCAGAGTAATTCACATCCACCGCCCGCACCTCGACCCCATGCTCCCGCGCATCGCGCACAATCTGAGCAGGGGCATAAAACCCCATCGGCTGGGAGTTCAGCAGCGCGCAGGCGAACGCGGCGGGATAATGACACTTCATCCACGACGACACATAGACCAGCTTGGCAAAACTTGCGGCATGGCTCTCGGGAAAGCCGTATTCGCCAAAGCCCTTGATCTGGTTGAAACACCGCTGCGCGAATTCGGGGTCATATCCCCGCTCGGTCATCCGCCCGACCATCTTTTGCTGCAACAGCTCAATGGTGCCACGCGAGCGAAACGTAGCCATCGCCTTGCGCAGCTCATTGGCCTCTTTGGGGCTGAACCGCGCCGCATCAATCGCGATCTTCATCGCCTGCTCCTGAAAGATCGGCACGCCCAAGGTACGCCCCAAAATCCTGAGCAACTCATCCTGCGGATACTCTGGCCCAGGTGCGGGGTATTGCACGCCTTCCAAGCCCTGACGGCGGCGCAGATAAGGATGGACCATGTCGCCCTGAATGGGACCGGGCCGCACAATCGCTACTTCGATCACCAGATCATAAAAGCGCCGCGGCCGCAGCTTGGGCAGCATGGCCATTTGCGCACGGCTCTCCACCTGAAACACACCAAGGCTGTCGCCCGCACAGAGCATGTCATAGGTGTCAGGGTCATCGCTGGGGATCGAGGCCAGATCGTGATCGATCCCGTAATGCGCGCCCAACAGATCGAACACCTTGGCGATGCAGGTCAGCATCCCCAGCGCCAGAATATCAACCTTGAAGATGCCCAGCGCGTCGATGTCATCCTTGTCCCACTCGATGAAACTGCGATCTGCCATGGCGCCGTTGCCGATGGGCACCATCTCCGTCAGGGGCCGCTCCGTCAGGATGAACCCGCCCACGTGCTGGGACAAATGCCGCGGCATCCCCGTCATCTGCCGCGCAATCGCAATGACGCGTCGCAGGTAGGGATCACTGAGATCCATGCCTGCGTCCTGCACACGCTCGTCCCCCATCTGCCCCTCGAAACTGCCCCAAACCGTGCTGGCGAGCTTGCTGGTCACATCCTCGGACAATCCCATCGCCTTACCCACTTCGCGAATGGCGGATCGAGGCCGATAATGGATCACTGTCGCACAGAGCCCTGCACGCGCACGGCCGTATTTGGCGTACATATACTGGATCACCTCCTCGCGCCGCTCATGCTCGAAGTCCACATCAATGTCGGGCGGCTCGTCCCGCTCCTCGCTCAAAAAGCGCTCGAACAGAACATCATGCTCCTCAGGGTCCACCGCCGTGATGCCCAGACAAAAACATACCACCGAATTCGCCGCTGATCCGCGCCCCTGACACAGAATGGGCGGGCTGGCCTCCTCACGGGCAAAGCGCACGATGTCGTTGATGGTCAGGAAATACCGCGCGATCTTTTTGCGGCGAATAAGGTCAAACTCCTTCTCGATGATCGCCCGCACATTGTCGCTCACCCCTTGCGGGTAGCGCCACGCCGCACCCGCCCACGTGAGCCGCTCCAACTCCTCCATCGGCGTGCGGCCCTGCGGCACAATTTCGTGCGGATACTCATACTTCAAATCATCCAAGCTGAACGCACAGGCATCCGCCACTTCCCGCGTCGCTGCAATCGCATGGGGCCACGGCGCGAACAGACGGCACATTTCCTCGGGCGGCTTGAGATACCGCTCCGCATTCGCCTCCAGCAGGAACCCCGCCGTCTCGATGGTCTTGCCGTGGCGGATACAGGTCATCACATCCTGCAACGGCCTGCGCGATGGATGATGATAGAGCACATCATTCGTCGCCAAGATACCCAACCCATGGCGCTTCGCGATCCTGTCCAGCCGCGCAATCCGCGCCACATCATCCCCGCGATAAAGATACGCCGCCCCCACATGCCGCAACGTGGGCAGGGCATTGCACAGTCGCCCCAACCCCGCCTCGAACACATCCAGATTTTCGGGCGGCATCACGATCAACTGCACGCCCTCGCAATACGCCGCCACCATCTCCAGCGTCAGATGCGTCTCGCCCTTCGCTTGCCATCCCCCATCCACATCCGCCATCTTGCCGCGCGACAAGAGCGTCGAAAGCCGCGCATAGGCATCACGGTCCGTTGGATAGGCCAGCAACTGCGTTCCGCACAAAAGCTCCAGCCGCGCCCCGATCAAGGGCCGCACCTTCGCCGTGCGCGCCTCGACATGCAGCCGGACCACCCCCGCCAGCGTGTTGTGATCCGCCACCCCAATACTGTGGTAGCCCTGTCTCTTATACACATCTCCGAGCCCACGAGACAGGCAGAAATCT
>OJDV01000245.1_pt1 | contig 20479 bp, 18 predicted proteins | sample 1592911 | NCBI WGS metagenome assembly OJDV01 (sample SAMN05416860, study PRJEB24817) | seawater metagenome | isolation source: Sea water | place: Canada:Atlantic | collected 2013-11 | reverse complement strand
GCGTCAGATGTGTATAAGAGACAGGTGAAAAATTAAAGCCTTTTCCAGATCAACCTAGTAGAAGCCTTAAATATTTATTTCAAAATGCTGATATCCCGCTTTGGGAAAGGGATCAGATCCCATTGATATTTGCAAAAAAACAACTCGTTGCCATTCCTAATTTAGGTATTCATCATGAATATCAATCTAGCGAGGGAGAGATAGGATATCAAATAAATTGGTTAAGAGAGTAAATTAGGAATAATTCCCAGAATATATTTAAAATATTTAATTATGAACTTTACTATTGTGTAATAAATTTTTAAATGTGCTTGACAATAATATTTTATAAAGTAACATATGTGTTACTTTTTGACGATTTAAGGTTACATTATGAGTAAAGAAACGGACAACACAACAGAAAAACACAACAAATCTACTATGTTATTTATGCTATTTACAAGCTTGGCAATACTATCAACTGTAATAGGTCTTTTTTATCATGAACAATGGAGTGAAGAGTTTCGAACCGCTTCATCAATTATTGGAATGATTTTATATGTTATTGCTGCTTGGTTTGCATTTAAAATGTTTCAAGCGTCATTGGTTATTAACAAGGATAAAAAGCTTCAAAAACAAATGAGTGATGAGAGAGCTATAGAGGTAGATTACAAATCGAGAGCCACAGGATATTTAGGTTGTTTAATATCTGCTACATTTTATGCCATTTGTGCAGTTATTCAGAAAGTATTATTTAGCAGTAATTATTTGCTTGAAATAAACGGACTGTATATCACTTTGGGTATTATTGCCATAGGGAGTTTGGTAACAACGTACAGTCAATACTCACAGGAGAAAGAATGAGCGTTGAAATTGATAACAATCTAAAAGTATGGCGTGCTAAATTCGATCTTACTCAATCTGAGCTTGCTGACCTTGCTGAAGTTTCAAGGAAAACCATCAATACATTGGAACGTGGAATTTACACTCCTTCGGTAAGTTTGGCGTTAAAAATAGCCAGAATATTTAAGACCACTGTTGAAGAAGTTTTTTATCTAAGATCTTGAAGATCAAGATCAAAAGTCCGTTTGTTTTTTTCCCTGTCTGTCTTGTGTCCGCAGTGGTTTCAACCTATTATTATTTTCGTATGTAAGCCAATATTTCGACTTGTAGATTGGGATCATTGTTTACATTTCTGTCAATCAGGTTGGGCGTTTATAAGTTATAATCAGTGCTGAATTTCAATAAAATAAACAGAGGCATTATGAAAAATTTCAAACAAATCAGCCTATTTGCTCTTATCTTGTTTTCGCTTTCTATCAATATTGCCAATGCAAAAACCAAATGGTGGAAAAAATTATTTTCAAATAAAGATAAAAATAACAGTGAGTTAAGTACCATTGACATAGGCAGTGCTTTTAAAGAAGCATTAACAATTGGAGCAGAAAACGTTGTGGCACAATTGGGAAAAGTTGATGGATTCAATAATGATGAAGCGATTCATATACCCCTACCTAAGAACCTTAAAAAAGCCAAGAAAATTTTAAAAAAAATTGGATTATCAGACATAGTTGATGATTTAGAGCTGAAGCTAAATCGGGCAGCTGAATCGGCAGTACCAGTAGCTAAAGATTTGTTTATTCAATCCATTAAGGACATGACTTTTGATGATGTAAAAACAATATACAAAGGCAGTGATGACTCTGCCACCCGTTATTTTCAAGAAAAAATGAGCACTTCATTGACTGAGAAAATGGCCCCGATTGTGGAAAATAGCTTAGCAGAAGTCGGCGCTATTAAATCTTTAAACAAAGTCATGGATAAATATGAGAATATCCCTTTTGTGTCTGAAATCACTCCTGATTTAACCGCTTATGTTGTAGACAAAGGCATGGAAGGTATATTTTATTACCTGGCTAAGCAAGAAGCTGAAATCCGAAAAAACCCTTTAAAACAAACCACTGAATTATTGAAGAAGGTATTTGGTAAAAAGTAGAATAGAATCACTTAGTAATTACTAATTGAAATGTGTGGCCATTGCTGGTTTAAATGTTTTTAATTTAAATAGCCAAAATGAAATATAAGCTAAACCCATGGCCGTGGGTGCGAACCAGTTGAAATAACCTGTTAGGATATTTTGTGCGACAAAAAATGCGGTGACTGCTGCGGTATAACCGCCTAACATCTTAGATATATGTAGGATGAGCCATTTGCTTTTGATATTTTTGGATTGCCTGAATAGCAATATGTCGACAATTCCAAATCCAATGCCAATGGTGCCGAAGACTGTTCTTAATGGGTGTAGGTTTCCATCTAGGATGACTGAATACGACATAATGATGAGGCTGACTATTATGATTGTGTATGCCAATATTCTATCGGTGATTAATCGTGGATTGGGGTTTTTAAAGGCTAGGCTTCTATTACCTCCTATTAAAAAATACAGGGTTAATAAACCAATATGAAACATGGTTGGACTAACATGACCAGGTAACATTGACACAATCACTGCAATAGATACGGATACCACCATGGAAATAGTAAATAGTTTACCGGTCAGCTTATGCAATGGACTGCCTTTTTTTGAAATCAAGGCGATTGCGCCAATCAGAAATGCCAATCCGCCTAATGTGACATGAGAAAAGATCAATGATTGCGTGCCATTTATACTAAAGTAACTTGTCATTATCCAGGATGCAATCAATGCCAAGGTGAATGTTAGTGTGAAATATTTGTTGTTGCTGATGTGTTTCATGCTGAGTTTCATCTTGAGCCTTTGTTTAAAAAAACTCAGAATACCCATTTCAATTGAACCTATCCTCCTAATACATGTTTTGAGAGTGATTTTATGATAATAATGCTAAATAGGCTTTTGGTGACATGCCTTCAAATTTTTTAAATGCACGATAAAAACTGGCTTGTGAGTTAAACCCTGAATCTAGTGCCATATCCAAAATTGAATGATTGCTATTTGTACTTAGCAGTTTTTTAATGTGTTTAACTCTGTAGGTGTTAATTAAATCTCTAAAACCCATTTCAAATTTTTGATTGACCACTAGTGATAAACTTTCAGCAGTCACACCTATGTCTGTGGCGAGGGATTTTAATGTGATTGTTGCATCTAAGTAAACAGACTCTTTGTCCAATTTTTCAAGCAATAATTTTTCCGTGTCTTGACCTTGGCTTTTGTTGAGTTTTTTTGCCAATGATTCTAGTTTGGTTTTCGATACATGAACTTTTAATCCATCTTTTTTGTATCCCATAAAACCCAAGTAATACGTCACAAAAGCCAGAAACAAATTAAAGAAGCGCCAGCGATAATTTTTAATATCCATTGCCATTGAAAAGGCGTCCATTAACTGGTTGATCATTAATAAAGACCCCAATACCATGCTCCAATATATCAAGCTTTTGAGCCAACCATATATTGGAAAAGTTTTGTATTGTTTAAACTGTTTTAACCAGGTTAAATAGGCGCTGATTCTTTTATACCCTAAGACAACATAGATGAGTGTCAGTATTATAATCAGGTAATCTTCTATCAGGTTTAATTGGTTAAAATACAATTGCTGAGATAAAAGGCCTTTTGCCTGCATGGTTTGTTTGCCCAAGGTCAGTATATAAAGAACGATGTCATAACAGGCATACAACAAACCAGGTATGAAATGCCACATATATTTTTTATTGAAAACAAAGTTGGTTTTTGTCAATGATAAGACATATAGGTACACCATGGGTGGTAACAGCAATTCCATTCCCACTGGAAAATACCGAAAGTTCTCATTGTTCCATAAGCCTGATGAATGTAACAGGACACGGCAATTGGCAATGCAAAAAATTAAAACAGTCATGCCTAGTATCTTTTTGCTTTGCGGGTTTTCTTTTGCGGTTAACAGCAAAACACTGGTAATCAAGCCTTGAGTAAGTCCGATTATGATTAATATTTCGAATAATGTGAATGTAGTGGGCACTATAGAATCGTCTCTTTTCAGTAGTTTAGGTAAATAGTGCCCAGTATTTTGTTATTAATAGTTGGGAAGCTGTTCTTGCAATAGGATTATTATAATCGATTAATATACGAATTTTAGGCATTTTAATCGCAATATTCTTCTCAAATCATCTTTTGATAGTAAATACTTTGCAATTACTAATTGCTAATTGTTAATTCCTTAAGCGCTTCAAGGGCTCTTTTGTCATCGGGTTTAATTATCAGGGCTTTTTTTACGGCTTTTAGGGCTTCGACTTTGTTGCCTTTTTCTTTGTAATGCATGGCCAGTGAGCCAATACTATTGATTGAATCAGGAAATAAACGCACGCTCATTTTCATGACTTTTACGGCAGCTTCACTTTTGTTGTCTTTTTCTAAATTGGCTGCATGGACCAGAATGTTTCGTTCTATCTCGCCTCTGGTTTCAGATGATATGACAAATAGGTCATTATAGGCTTTTTCTGCTTTTTCTATGTCTCCTTTAACTAACAACCCAAGTGGGACATATTCGTTGTCTTTCATGCGATTTCGCACATGTTCTGTTTCGTTGTTTATGCCAAACATGAGGTCGGTGGTTCCGCTTTGTTTGTTTTTATCGAACCTGAATTTTCCTGGAAACTCACGGCGAATGTACTGGTTTTCACCTATGCGAAATACTTCCATTGGACTGCCGTTGAGGTACTGCATAAATAACCTATTATCATCGGCATAAATTTTAAAAGTCATGTCTGGCGTAAATTTGTATCTACCGACAACTCGGTCTTGTTCGGCTTTGGTAATAGGTAACGACTCCATATTTGCATCTAAGTATTGGTGCCATTGATAAGTACTGGCTACGCTATTTTTTAGCTCGTTAATGAAATCAGGGTGATTAGAGTTGGTCATTATCACGACTCCATAACCACGGGTTTTATGGGCAATTGAATCTGCACTAAAACCCTCGTCCCAACCACCATGCCCAAAATACAGTTCTTGGCCTTTTTTGTTAATGAAAAACCCTAAACCTGTGTTTTCACTAACAAATGGAGTGAGCATTTTGTGGGTCATTTTTTGACTTAACACCTTACTTTTATCAGATTTAATCGCTAATTGTACATCTATCATAAATTTTGCTAAGTCTTCGGCTGTTGTCCATAATCCTGCTGCTGCCATTTCTGGATAGGTGTGTCTCTTACCAGGTACGGGAGATTTGTTTGGCAGATAACCCGCTGCTGCAAATTTGAGTTTTGCCAGTGGTAAAGGTTGTTCATAAGTACTGTTTGACATGCCTATTGGTCCTAGAACCAATTCTTGCATCAGTTCGGGGTAATTTTTTTGAGCAACATCTGAAACAAGTTTCTGCATCACGGTATAACCACCACCAGAATAACGAAATTTGGTTTCTGGCTGCATGTCTACTCGAACAGCTCCTGAATTGGCAGGTTTTGTACCATCTAAAATTTGTTTTACCGATGGCACGTCAGTTCCCGGGGGATATCCGCCAAAGCCATGGACAGTTAAGCCTGCGCTATGATTGAGTAGATGTTTTAGCGCCACTGGTTGTTTTTTAGTGAATTCGTTTTCAGGAATTTGCCAGCCTAATAATTTATTATTAACGGCTTCATCAAGAGAGAGTCTATTTTGTTCAACATATTTGAGAGCACCGTAGGCTGCAACTGGTTTACTGATTGAGCCGGCTTGAAATAAGGTATAGTCGTTTACCGCTTGATTGGTTTCTTTATCTGTCACACCATAATGTTTTACCCAATGAATTTTGTAATCTTTGATAACAGCAATACTCACGCCTGGTACGCCAAAGTGTTTCATGCGTTCTTCAATGGTCCATGTTGGATCATTGGTAAATTGTGCTTCTTTTCTTAATCCAGACTCTACAGCTGCAATTTCTTTGGCAATATTTTTACTAGGTTCTTTAGCAATGATTGTGTGGCTAAATAGAAGTGCGTTTAAGGTGATAATTATTATTAATTTCATTTGGGTTCTCTCTTTTTATTTTTCTATTATTCTCTGACAAGATATTCTACATTAAATTTCAACTTATTTTATATTGAAGGGCTTATAACAATGTGTAACATACAATTAAAGATCATAGAAAAAGGGCAAGAAGTAATGTGTAATTGTGTAATGGGCAATTAAAAGAAAATAATCACACACCTGCACTCTATGCGTTCTCTGTTGTTTAAGACTTTTGACCTTGATCTTTAATTATTAATTGTACATTACTAATTACTAATTGAAACATGTATACTAGATAGACATTAAATCATCTCAATTATAATTGATCATGGAAATAACGTGGCAGAAAAAGAATTATACAGCACGGCATTTAGTATCGTTTGTGTATTCTGCTTTGATTGTTTTTTTTATTTTACTTATACCAATTCAACATCGTATTAACTACGATACTATTCAAGAAAAATTTATTTCAGTAAAATTAATAAAAAATGTTTCTCCAATAAATATTCCAGACCCTATTAAGCCAACACCTTTAACAACCTCTTCAAGTTCTGTAAAAACTGCAGTACCCAGTTTACCTGAATTGGATGTTGTTGAAAGCAACGTATCCAGTGATTCCTATTACGCAGAGTCTAATGTTTCAAGTACACAGAACTCACAGGAAAATGATTCATATTACACTGAGGCTTATGATTCAACTACACAGGTTTCACAGGAAAGTGATTACTATTCAAACCGTAATGAAAACATCTCTTCAAAAAGGACCGAAAATGAACAACGTGTCGTTGGCATAGACTCTGATGAAGAAAATGTCGATATTAAAGGGTATAACCATGACTTACTGCTTAATTATGATGAAGAACGGGCTGCATTTTTGAAAGAAATTAATGAAGGGCTATTAAATAGCAACAAAAACAAGGCGAATATTGATATACCTGATGTATTTTTTGGCCAATTAGAATTATTGCCGCTTAAAAGACAAAAATAAAAGAGCTGTTAACAATGTGCAGTTAACAATTAACACACATGTTTTTTACAATCAAATAATATGGATTGATGGTAAGTAAAAGAAAATATTGATTAACAAGTTGTAATTATCAATCTGTATTATTCATTTTTTTCATTTTGGAATATTTGATTCCTTAGGTCTTGGATTTTGGAAATGATTGCATTGCTATGGGCGGTATGATTGCCGGCTTTAAAACTAATCTCCACAAGGTGTCTTTGTAGTTCTTTAATCTTCATGTTTATGTCTTTATCAACAGCCGAATTTCTTTCGTGAATTTTCTTAACAAGCGAGTTTGTTTGATCAATTGTCATTTGATTATCCAATATTTTATTCTAGTAGGGACTTATATATTAGTACAAAATTAAAAATATTGGAAGAGGAAAATTATTCTTTTTCAGATTACAAAAAGTTAAACATCAGAATTAATCAGTAATTAAAAATTAATTTAATACCTGTCTTAACTCTTTGGCAATAAAATCATAAACTCGACGCACCCTAAGATTTGTTCTTAATTCTTGATGGGACACCAAAAATACTGGAAGTTTCATGACTGGTTCTGCTTGTTTAAATGCACGTTTTAATTCTGAAATATTATCACCCATATCAGCAGGTAGCATTATTAATCCTAAGCCTTTTTTGCACAGTTCTAATTGTAATAATTGGAATAATGTAGTCAGTTGAAAATTCGATTTTGTTAGTTGCCAACCACCTTGATTTAGCAAATCTGGTAATGAATTGGTTTGATCAAACGCAATAATTTGTATATCGGTTAATTCAGTAAAATCTGTGGTATGTGAAATTGGTTTGACATACTCATGTGACCCATAGAGTCTGATATCTTCTTCTCCTATTTTTTTTGCAATCAAATCATTTTGAGTAGGATGAAAGCTCCGAATAGCAATATCAGCTTCACGTCTTTTTAAGTCACTTGGTTTGTTTGAAACAACAACTTCAACATTAATTTTGGGTTCTTCCAGCCTTAATTTTACTATAATTTCAGGTAGCCTAAAGACAGCATCTAATTCACTAACTGATATGATAACTAAACCTTCTAGTTCTTGGGATTGTCCTGAGACAGCCAATGAAAACAGCATGGCTGCATCATTCATAGAACGGGCATGTTGCAATAATTCTATACCGCTATCGGTTAAAACCAACCGTTGCCCTACTCGTTCGAATAATGTCACGCCTAGTTCTTGTTCGAGTGCTGCCACTTGCCGGCTTAATGTAGGTTGTGTCATGCCCATTGCTATTGCCGCAGCTGATAATGTGCCTGTTTCTGCAGTCGCAAGAAAAGCGCGTGTACGATTCCAATCAAAATTTACTGACTTCCAGTTCATACGATTTTGTATACCTTTAATGTATTTATGCCAGTATACATATTAATTATGCATAAGTATACTGGAGTCAATTATTTTAATAGTAGGAGAAAATAGAATGACCACTTTAGTATTAGGAGCCAATGGTGCTACAGGACGTTTGGTAGTTAAACAATTAATCGATAAAGGCGAGAACGTAAAAATCATAGTAAGGTCTTTAGATAATTTGCCATCACTGTTTAAACAAAACAAGATGATAACAATTACTGTTGCAAGTCTATTAGATATGTCTGATGAACAAATATTAGATCATGTTAGAGGGTGTCATGCAGTGATTTCTTGCCTTGGCCATAATTTAACTTTTAAAGGCATGTTTGGCCAACCAAAACGATTGGTAAAGGATGTGCTTCAAAAGGTGTGTTTAGCCATTGTAAAGACTAAACAAGACATACCTGTTAAATTTATTCTTATGAATACAACAGGAAATCAAAACAAGAAAGCAGGAGAAAAGGTTTCTCTGGCGCAATCAGTTGTGGTTGGTTTAATTAGGTTCTTATTACCACCACACGCTGATAACGAAGAAGCGGCAGCGCATTTACAGATGAATTTTGGATCGAATCAAAAAGCAGTTGAATGGGTTGTAGTTCGTCCTGATAGTTTAATAGATGGTGAATTTGTTTCTGAATACACTATTTTTCAATCACCGACAAGAAGTGCTATTTTTGATGCGGGTAAAACAAGTAGAGTTAATGTTGCTAACTTTATGTCATTATTGGTGACTTGTGATATTACTTGGAGAAAATGGATTGGTCAAATGCCTGTTATTTACAATACACAGCCTGATTAAAGCTTAGTGTTAAAGGAAATTTGTTAATAATTAAGAATTAAGAATGTTTTTTTGTTTGTCTTATACTTGAGCGTGGATTCGTGGTTAGTTCTCAGTTAGAATATTAACATCAATAACAATCGGATAATCGCATGAAATTTACAAAATGGGAACAATTACCAGATGACTTTACTTTTGACTATGACCAAGAGCAATTGGCTGGGGTTTGGAATCAATTACATGCAGGTGATCAATACACTTATCCTTTGGACATAGAAGATTACGATGAAAACATTTTACAAGCACAAGCGGATGCTTGGTTACAATACCACAATGGTGATTATCAAAAAGCGGCTGAAATGGGCGTAGCTTTGGGGGCAGATGGTGCGGTTGTGTTGGCTAAGGCTGTTGCTGCTTATTGCGATTATTTGTGTGAAGATGAAGACGAAGTTTTAGAATTGTTATCACAATCTATGGAATTTTGTGAAAATGCAGTGCAAGAATTACCTGATTGCCCGAATGTTCAATTTGTTAATGCCCTTTTGATGGGTCGTTACTCACAACGCATCTCTATCACAAAAGCTTTGTCACAAGGGTTGGGTGGTAAAATCAAGAACCATTTGGACACCACGCTTGAGTTAGAACCCAATCATGCCGAAGCACATACCGCAGTGGGTCTATACCATGCAGAAATCATAGATAAAATTGGGGCAATGATTGGTGGTCTAACTTATGGTGCTAAAAAACCGATTGCGATGAAACATTTTGAAACCGCTTTAGAGTTAACTCCTGAAGCACCAATTACTTCAATTGAGTTTGCCAATGGATTGTCGCTATTAAGTGGTGATGATAATCGCATTAGTGAATTGATTCAGCATGCCAGTCAATGCGAAGCACTGGATGCTTTACAAAACTGTGACATCAGTTTTGCCGATGACCAGTTAGAATAATATAGCATGTTTAGTGCAAAGTTTAACAAATAAAAAAGCCAGTCATTGACTGGCTTTTATACTTACTAATTGTTTTAATTTATTCTTGTAACATCTTCAAAATGCTAGAAAAATCCTTGCTTCCTTCACCATTGTATTTGTGCATTTCAAACAACTGTCCTGCAGCTGAACCCAATGGAATTGGACTTTTAGATTTGCTCGCTAATTCTTGTGCCAAACCTAAATCTTTGCTCATAAGATTAACCATAAATCCGCCATTGTAATCATTACTTGATGGGACATTTGGCATCACACCCGGAAATGGATTGTAAACTTGTAGTGACCAGTTGTTACCTGAACTGGCTTTCATGATTTCAGATAATACCCCAGCATCTAGTCCTTGTCTTGTGCCCATATTCAGAGCTTCGGCTGAACCAATCATGTGGATGGCTAATAACATATTGTTACAAATTTTGGCTACTTGCCCTGCACCAGAGGCACCGGCATGGAATATATTTTTACCCATTGCATCTAATATGGGTTTGGCTTTGTCGAAATCTTCAGCCTCACCGCCACAAATAAAGGTCAGCGTACCAGCTTGTGCGGCGGCAGTACCACCTGAAACCGGTGCATCTATCATACTGATGCCTTTTGCTTTACAGGCTTGAGCAACATACCTTGCATCATCTGCTGCTATGGTTGAGCTATCTATTACCAATACATCTTTTGATAAATGGTTGATTAAGCCATTTTTGCCAGTAAACAATGATTTGACTATGCTGCCATTTGGTAGCATAGAGATAACGACATTGGCATTGGTTAATGCTGATATTGCCGAATTGGCTGATTTTGCACCTGCTTTAACTGCTGCATCCAGTACATCTTTGTTTAAGTCATAAACGGTTAGACTGTGCCCGGCTTTGATTAAATTTTCTGCCATGGGTCCACCCATGTTGCCTAGTCCAATAAATGCTATGTTTGTCACTTGAGTCCCCTGAAATAATAAATCTATGTGGAATCTGCGGATTATACCAAATCAATGCAAATGTTCATATAGGCGTTTGGCAATTTCTTGACTTATTCCCTTTAATTTTGATAGTTCTTCAACGCCAGCTTTTTTCAAACCTTGTAATCCACCAAAATGCTGCAATAAATAGGCCCTGCGTTTTTCGCCAATGCCATCAATGCCTTCTAGTAAAGATTTTTTAAGCGATTTGGCTAATGCTTTGCGGTGGCCCGTGATGGCAAACCTGTGCGCTTCATTTCTGATGTGTTGGGTCATGTGAGACAACAATGAATTGGACTCTGGTTTAATGATAGTATTTCTGCTCATTACAAATAGACGTTCTTCTCCGGCGGTGCGGTTTTCATCTTTGGCAATGCCTATTATTTCTATGCCTTTTACCTTGTGTTCTTTGAGGGTTTTTAAGGCTTGGTTGGCTTGTCCTTTGCCACCATCAATCAAAAATATATCCGGCATGCCATATTTGTGCTTTTCAATGGACTGTAAACGTTTGGTGATAACTTGGCGCATGGCCGCATAATCATCGCCACCAGTAATGTCTGTTATTTTGTAATTGCGGTACATGTTCTTTTTAGCACCTGTGGCATCAAACACCACACATGATGCACGCGTTTTTTCCCCAAATACATGTGAAATATCGAAGCATTCAACCCGTTTTGGTACTTCGTTCAACCGCACTTGCTTAACCCAAGTTTGCCATTTGTGTTGCCAATTGGCTTTTTTGGCAATATACAGTTCTAGGGCATTATTCATGTTGGTATTATTGAGCTCTAACATGGATTTTCTGTTACCACGTGGTTGTTCAACAATTTTTATTTGGCTTTGTGAAATTTGAGACAGGGCATTTTCTAACCATGATTTGTTTTGAATTTTTTTGTTAATTATAATAGACTCAGGAACTGGTTTGTCTTGATAGTATTGACTAAGAAAAGCACTGAGAACTTCATTGTCTGCAGATTCGTTTGGAGCTTTGGGATAAAAGTTTCGGTGACCCAGCATTTGCCCTCCTCGCACAGCACACAAGGTAACGATGTAAAGCCCCAAATCGTGAGCAACACTGAAGATATCTAAATTTTGTGCTGAATGACTTTCAACCACTTGTTGTGATTGGATGATTTGTAGCTCTTTGATTTGATCTCGTATTTCTGCGGCTTTTTCAAAGTCTAAGTCAGTTGATGCCACTTTCATAGACGACACCAATTCTTCAATAACTTGTAATGATTTTCCTGCCAAAAACTCTTTGGTGTAATGGAGTTGTTGCTGATAATCTTTTTTGGAAACCAAGTTAACACAAGGTCCTGAACACCGATTAATTTGGTATTGTAAACAAGGTCGTGATCGGTTTGCATAGGTGTTGTTATTACATTGCCTGACTTTAAATAGTTTTTGTAAGTGATTGAGCGTGTATCTGACTGCTTGGGCACTTGGAAAAGGTCCAAAATACCGGCCTTTGCCTTTTTTAGCTCCACGTCTAAATTCTAGTAAAGGAAATTCATCGTCGTTTTCTGAGCAATAGATATATGGATAACTCTTGCCGTCTTTGAGTAAAATATTGTATTTGGGTTTGTGTTTCTTGATCAGTTGATTTTCAAGAATCAGTGCTTCGCCATCGGTACGGGTTATGCTGAATTGCATTGAAGCAACAGTATTGACCAAATGCATGGTTTTTCTGTCTTGGGCTTTTCCAGAAAAATAACTGGTCACTCGGTTTTTTAAATTTAATGCTTTACCGACATAGATGACTTTTTCTTTGTCATCGAACATTTGATAAATGCCTGGTTTTGCAGGCAGTTGTTTAGAGAATTCTTTTCCGTTGAAGGGCACAATCATTGTTAACTATATAATTTTATAATTGTACCCTATTTAAAAGTAAAAGTAGCTATTTAGGTTTAATAAACCACAATCATAAAATCACCGTATTCATAATTACCTTGGCGATCTACACGCTGGCAGACTAATTGAGATGTATTGCCATTATTAATCACACAACTTGTATTGCTACCATCATTACTAGATGAGGATACAAAAAAGTATTTCCCCGTTAGAGAAGTTGGATAATTAACAAAGCAAAACCCTGCAGTTCCGCTTGATGTGACCGTTATGGTGCCATTATTTCCTGTTAAATCATCTGATGTAATTGAATTACTGCCATCTAAACATGATACATTTACTAAATATTTTGGTAAACCAGTTTTATTGAAATCTTGTGATAGGTCACCATCAAACACACTGTCTCCAGCCACTTTTAATCCATTTGTAGGTGCCACTAAATCAGTACCAATGGATGCAGATCCATTACCATTAACACTAACCGACCTTGACCACGACCAACTTCCTCCATTATAGGCCAATATATCACCAATGGCAGCACCACTAATTGTCAAATTACTGGCTGAAGTCGCACTGGTTGCTAATGTTGCTTCATTGGCAAATTTTGTTTGAACAGCATACGGTACTGCTTTAATCCTTTGTCTTGGGCTTAAATCAGTATAGTTATTTCCGGAAGCAGATTTACGCACTGAAACTTGGATCCATATAGCCTGGCTTTGTAGATAAATAATATCACCAAAATCAACATTTTGTAGACTAAATAATCCATTGACAACTGGAACATCGGTAAAAGTGTTAAAAGTAAATGGAATTGCAGAGCCTCCTGATTCAACAGTATAAGGTTCTAATATAATATCATAATTACCATTGGTTGCTGCTCCATTATCTAACAATTCACCTTGGTAGCTAAACCCTGTACCAACTGGCGTTTGAGCATTAACAAAACCTGTTAGTGTTACCAATAACATAACTGCTATCAATTTGCTTTTATTGCTGTATATTTTTGTATTTTTCATGACTATTCAAACCCGTTTCTAAAAATCAAATCTGAGCTTCCTGTAAGAAAGCCCCCTCTAAATTCATAATTACCACCTGTTGCTTTTTCACCAGCATCAATCTGACCGATAGAGCTGTTCAGTTGATAATCTCCTCCTGAAATAACACCACCTCCAGATGAAAGCGTGTATTTATTAATGCTATAATTATTGGCTCCTTGAGCATTTTGTTGAGAATCTTCAGTTTCTACTTCAGTACTTTGAATGGTACTTGAGCAAATAAGTGTTATTAATCCTAAATATGCAATGATTTTATTTTTCATATTGTCCTCTGATTGTTTATTTGTTTATAATTTGTTGTTAAGACTGGTACATTGATGTACTTCTTTCATCACTTTATATTGATGTGTTTGAGTAACAATTTGTTGGTCTTTATTAATTCCTTAATTTGTTCACTTTGTTGATCTATTAACACTTGTTGTTCTTGAGTTGCTTTGATAAGCACTGGCACTAGTTCGGTGTAACGCATTGATCTTGTTTGATTTTTATCATCGGATTTGTTGACTATTTCAGGAATAAGCTTTTCAACTTCTTGGGCAATTAATCCCAAATGCTTTTTATCATTGCCTCCATTTATTAAGCGATAATTCACAGGTTTAAGATTAAGTATTTCTGACAAGCCATACTCTAAAGCAATAATATTGCTTTTTAAGCGCCTGTCTGAAGTGACATTAACAGGGTTGGTAGAATTAATATTGGTAGCATGCATCGCAGCAAATCGAAAGCTACTTGAACCAATATCAAACACATTATCCGTTTGTGGCTCTAGGTTTGTATTGAAATCAATTCTATTGGTTCCAGAATCATTAATTCGCATCATAAATTTCGCTGTACCAGCTTGGTAACTGTTGAAATCTAATGCGCCTCCATTAACTGTTCGAATATCAAATTCTGGAACTTTATTGGTTGTAAATGCCAAAGCAGATTCATTAGAAGAGTCTAACTTATTGATGACTAATGAGACATCTTCATAAAAAACTTGAGGCTCAACCGTGAGAACAACTTCATCTAATAATGTACCATAACTTGTTCCTACACCCTTTACATGAAGCTGACTGCTTGGAGATTTTGTACCTATACCAACACCTCCTTGCGCTCTGATTAAAAATTGATTAACACCCGTCGATTCAAAACTTTCTGGAACGAGCACACTAGAATAATCATTCCAAACCCAACTACCATTATGTGATGCTTTTGAACCAAACCCACTGGTAAAACTATAATTTGAATTTGATAAATTATTACGCCCCCCTATTACAGCTGAAAAATCACCTAAGATTTCGTTGTATTGACCTCCTGATATAACAGAATTGTCTCCTTTCAGAACATTCCCATAACCACCAATAATACTTGATCGAGATGAAGTATCTTTAATTTTGTTTAATGTTCCTCCTGTTATGGAACTTAAATTTGTATTTTGAAGCATTGAAACCGATTCAATTGAGTTATTTGTACCACCAGAAATGATAGAATTGTAAGCACCACTTGCTATGTTATTAAAATCTCCCAATGTGATACCTGAATGAGGGGAAATGCGCATGGATTCAATATTATTGACTTTGACAACAAAATCGTTTAAATCTGTAGTCCCAATAAATTGTGAAGAAGGATTGGTTCCTGAATTTCCTGTTAAACCCCATCCTGTGATCCCGACATCATCATTTTCACAGGTAACAGTGCCATTGGCTAGGATAGATGCAATACTGCTTCCAGGTGAACATGTACCAGATATTCTTTGTTGAACTGAGTTATTATTAATATCTGCAGCTACAATTGTGCCATTTAAGATACTATCAGTATTTACCGAGTTGTTAGCTAACTCATCACTGGTTATAGCATCATCTGCGATTTTTGTTGTTGTGACTGAATCATTGGCTAGCTTTGGAGTTGTTACAGAATTGTCAGCCAATTTTGCTTCTGTGATTGATGCATTAATGACTTGTAAGCTGCCAACTGAATTATTTTGTAATTTAGCTTGGGTGATGGCACCATCTGTAATTTTTATGTTTGTCACTGATCCTGCTTGTATCGCATCTGAATTAACACCTGAGTTACCTACAAATTGTGAATGGATAGCATATGGAGCATTGGCAATGAGTTGTCTTGGGGACAATACTGTTAAATTTGGTGTGGTAAAATCACGTACACTTAATTCTATCCACCTTTCGTCTCCTACAAATACTGTGGAACCAAAATCAATATTTAGTGTAAATAAACCATTAACCACTGGCACGGATAAAAAATTAACACCTAGCAAATGTGTTCCATTCATAGCATCGGTATAAACTGACACAGCCATCTCATAATTACCATTTGCTGGTAAGCTATTTTGTATTAATTCACCTTGATAAGTAAAAATATTACTTTGTGGAGTTGCGTATGTATTGACACTGATTATTGTCAACACACATAAGATTAAAAAGTTTTTCATGAATTTTCTCAAATAAATTGTAGTTATTTAAGTTCACGATGTACTTAGCTAAATCAGGACAAACAATTGAAATTATTTTATTTTGATGTATCTAATTGTTCTAAAATGAGGTCTCTAATGGAGAGATATGCAACATTGCTTTCATATTTACTAATGGCTGTATTAATATTCCCTAACGCTTCATTTAATACGTTTTGTTGTGCTGCTTTATTGTTGTTTGTTACTGTTGCTTCTAAATATTGTAACTCAGCCAAATGATAATATGCCACAGGATCTTCATTCGATAATTCAATTGATTCTTTTAATAAATGTTTGGCTTTTTCAATGGCTTCTATGGTTTTAGCATATTTCAACCCCCTTGATTTAACTTGTAAAACATAGGCTGAAGCCAGTATATTGTTAAGATCAACTTGATAGATGGTTTCTGGTTTCTCTTTATTGGCTAAATTGTAATAACTCAGTATTTCATTAACCGTTTGTGTTAAATCTTTGCCATTTTTCATATCAAATTGTAGTTGAATAATTTCAGTATTCATTATTTGACCTATCATGAAAAGTTGATAGGTATCGTCCAATGCAATGGCTTTTTCAAAGGCTTCAATGGCTTCATTGATCTCTGTAGTTGGATCCTTATTACTTTCCTCAATTTTGAGCGCATGTAAGTTTAATATACTGCCCTTATACAAATAAGCATTGTAATCAGGTTTATCTTCAATGACTAACTCTATCCAATGACCAGCATCTCGCAAATATTTATCTGAATCAATGCCCTTACTTATGAGCATCATTGAATAAGAATAATTTAATGATGCCAAATACAAATAAACAGATTTATCATGTGGCTCGACTAACAACCTATTTTGACAGGATTGTATTGCATTTTCAAAATCCTTTTGTTCATAAAATCCAAGTTTCTGAACGATAGAGACCAAGTAATTCTCTTTTAATATACATAATCCACGGTAAGCCGAAGGATAACTGCGTGCCCGTTTTATCGTATTGTTATAGACAAGTTCAGCTCTATCAAAAGATTTTATTGAATCTTCTATGTTTCCAGATTTATAGAGTTCACGGGCTTGATCTATCAATATATCTGCTTTGATTAAATAAGCTTCAAATAACCAATTTTCATGCTTTACTATCTCATCAAGCATTGAAATGGCTGCATCTGGTTTATTGTCTTGCCAAAGTAAGATGGCATTTGGGATATTGACATCTGATCTATTTGTACTGCCACTTTTATCCAGATATCTTAATGCTGGAACAAAATATTGTTTTTTTAATTTTTCATTGTTTTCGACTGTCAGGATATCATCTGCAATTTTATAGCCCTTATAATAGTAAGCAAGGCTATTTGTATAAGCCAAATCTTTGGCCAATTTTGAACTATTATTGCCTAATTGCCATGATTTTTCCATCATTAGCAAAGCTTCAAAAAACTCTTGATTAGCATAATAGACATTGCCTTTCAAATGTAATTTATCAGCTTGTGTTAGTAATTCAGAGCTCTCTATTTTCTCCAATAATGACTCTTTTTTTTCATTCAAAGCCATAATATCCTGAGTGATATCATGCAAAGGCAATGTGTATATCTTTTCTTTTGTAGTAGACAAGGCTTTTATTTCTTGAGTTATAGTATTTTTATGGCTTGTTAATTGGCTTGTTTGTTGTTGATCAAACCATTGATATAAGGCAAATATAACCAATAAGGCGATAATAAATCCTACCATTAAATATTTTTGAATACGCTTTTTTTGTTGAGGTATTTCTTTTATTATCAGCAATTTATCTAATACTTCATTGGCCTCAGGTCTATCACAAGGTTCAATGTCAGTCATTGTTTTGATAATTGTTGTGTATTCAGTTGGCAATTTATCTGAATAGACAAGTTTTGCTTTGATAACTTGTTGAAGAAGGTCCTCGGTATCTGATATTTTATATGCTAAGCCTCCAGTTAACATTTCATGCATGATGATTGCAAATGAATAAATGTCACTGGCTTTTGATACATCTTGCAATGCTGCCTGCTCTGGACTCATATAAATGAGAGTCCCCATTAATGATCCTGCTTTAGTTAATCGATCTTTTTCATTGCCACTACTTTCATCAATGTTGTGATTTGATGCTTCATCAGCACTTTCAATTTTGGATTTGGCAATCCCAAAATCTAGAATCTTAACTTTACCAGTTTCAGTTAGCATGATATTGTCTGGTTTTAAATCACGGTGAATAATTCCTTCTTCATGAGCAGCCACCAAAGCAGAGGCGATTTGAATAAAAACATCAAGTATTTGGACGCTGGTTAACTCTAATTTATGCAAAGTTTTTCCATTGACTAACTCTAATACCAATAAATCTCCATCTTCGAAGTCGATATAATCATAAATTTGACAAATTGACGGGTGATTAATTCGAGAGAGTATTTGCGCTTCGTATTGAAATCTTTTTTGACTGGACTTACTGTTTAAATATTCCGAACGTATGGTTTTAATGGCTACATTTCTTTTGAGTTTTTCATCATAAGCCAAATAAACACAGCCCATGCCTCCTTTGGCAATGAGCTTTATTATTGTGAACTGCTTGATCTTATCTCCGGACTCAAAATCACTCATTGGATTCATTTCAAGTGGTTGTGAACCAGCAGATGTTTTTATAATAAAGTCTGTAGATTCAGTGTCATCTTTTAAGATAAATGCCAATTTTTCTTTAACTGCTTCATCTTCAACATCGGCCAAAAATGCTGTTCGACTTTGCGTCTCAAGCATCAATGCTTTTTTAACCAGTTCTTCAAATTTTGTTTTATTCATTAATACTATAAGAGAGACATTTAGATTATAATTATAATCTAGAATGCTTAAAATTAATAATCCCAAATCATTATAATATTATAAACTGTGCAACAATGCTCAAATTAAACCCAATTTGATTGAACTAAGAACTGAGAAAACAGAAAAATGAATGAAGCGACTACAACCGGAATAAATATCATTTTAAACCAATGGTCTTTAACTATTCAAGTGGCTATTCTCAGTGTTTTTGTTGTTATCTTTTTTGCTTTAAAATTAAATTCTCACCGACGCGCCATTAGCAGTTGGTTTATGGCTTGGTTATTTAATGCCATCGCACTAATAATGGTCTTTTTTGTTTTAATGGGCAGTGAATATTATTCTGAATTATCATTGCGAATTTTTTATAATTGTTATGCACTGGCAAAATCTGGTTTTGCAGTCATGTTATTTGTGGGTTTATATCAACTACAACAAGAAAGAAACTTATTAACACCATTCAGACACAAAATATTAGTAAGCCTGGCATTGCTGTTTATCTGTTTTACCATATTGATGGAATTAGAATTGTTGACAATACAAATAATTGTTTATTCAGTGGTCGGTTCACTGTTTTTTGTTGGTTCATTATTACTATTGAAATTGTTTTGGTTGAAAGATGCGAAAGTCATTCTATTTGTATTTTTAACTGAAGGATTCGTATTTTTGCACCATGCAATCATACTATTGCCTGTTTCATGGGGCGAACCCTTGCCACATTACATGACCCATATTTCATTTTTTGATGCCATTTTAGAATTGATTGTCGGTATTTCTTGTTTGTATGTAATAGCCAATCAAGTCTGCAATGAAATATCAGAAAGAAATTCAATATTATCAAAAAGTCAGTCAACTTTAAGGAAGTTGGTCAATATAGATCCATTAACTGGGCTATGGCACCGCAGGTATTTTGAAACATTTTTAAAACAACATAACTCAGGAGCCAGTGTGGTGTATTTAAGCATTGATCAATTGTCTGAAATCAATGATGAATGGGGTTTTACAGTTGGTGATTTGTGCATAAAAGAAATGAGTAGAGTTATGAAAGTTGTCTTTACTGAAGAAGATGGTTTATTTCGAATAAAAGGCAATTCATTTTTAATCATTACACCAGGACTTGATAAGAACATCATTAAAAGAAGCATACAAAGACTCAAGAATAAAGTAGCAGCTAACCCTATGTGTGCACCAATTATGTCTCTGACAACATCAATAACTACGTATCAACAAAAAACAGAATTACAAGAACAATTACTCAATAAAAAACAATAATAACTGTCTCTTATACACATCTCCGAGCCCACGAGACAG
>OJDV01000244.1_pt1 | contig 20577 bp, 13 predicted proteins | sample 1592911 | NCBI WGS metagenome assembly OJDV01 (sample SAMN05416860, study PRJEB24817) | seawater metagenome | isolation source: Sea water | place: Canada:Atlantic | collected 2013-11 | reverse complement strand
GATTTCTGCCTGTCTCGTGGGCTCGGAGATGTGTATAAGAGACAGGTATTGGGTAGGTTGGTGTATTTCATATATGTTTTACAATAAGTAAAAAATGCATTTAAAGTTCATTTAATAATTTAGAAATCTCATCTAATTTAGGTGTCAAAACTACTTCAATTCTTCGGTTTTTTGATCGTCCTTCAGAAGTGCTATTGGTAGTAATTGGAGCAAATTCTCCTCTTCCTGCTGCGGTAAGATTTTCTTTTAATATTTTATTATTTTCCGTTAATATAGATACAATTGAGGTAGCACGTTTGGTAGATAAATCCCAATTATTTTTAATGTTTCCGTTGCCAGAATAGGCAACATTATCAGTATGTCCTTCAATTAAAACTGCTATTTCAGGGTTTTCAGCTAATACTTTTCCTAATTGCACTACTGCTTCTCTACCTCTAGTATTTACAGCCCAACTTCCACTTTCAAACAGCAATTTATTTTCCATAGATACATATACTTTTCCATCGCGCTGTTCTATGGTCAATCCGTTTCCTTCAAAATTGGTAAGGGCAGCAGAAATTGCATCTTTTAAGGCAGTCATTTGAGCATCTTTTGCCGCTATGATTCCTTCTAATTCTGCTACTCTTTGAGAACGTTCTTCCAAATCTTCTTGCAATTGCTCCAATCGAGCACTCTCTTTAGCAAGCGCTTGTTCTTTTTCCTCTAACTCTGTTAAAAGCGCTCTGTTTAACTCTAAGTTTTCAGTTAACTTAGAGGAACTATTTGCCTCCAAAGCATCATAGGAGTTTTTTAAGCGGTCATAACTAGACTTTGAAGCTGCTAAATCCATCGCCAATCTACTTTTTTCAGCTTTTAACTTCTCCAATTCATTTTTAAGGCTTTTTACTGAATAACTACTCTCCGTATTGGTTCCATCGTTTAATTGAGAAAGCAAGGATTTATTTTCTTCTTTTAAATCGTCGTATTTACTTTGTAGGTCTTCATATATTTTTGAGGATACGCAAGAAGTCATCAATGAAATGATTGCCATTCCGAATAAAAATTTTTTTAACATCGTATATTTTTTAATTAAAATCTAATTCTACCATCAAGGGACAATGATCGCTGTGTTTGGCTTCCGGTAATATAACGGCGCGTTTTATGTTTTCTTGTAAGGGTAGGGAAACCATATGGTAATCGATACGCCAACCTTTATTATTTGCTCTAGAATTAGCACGATAACTCCACCAAGTATAATGATGAGGATCTTTATTTAAATGCCTAAAGGAATCTATAAAACCACTGTCCATAAAGTTTCCAATCCACTCTCTTTCAACTGGTAAAAATCCTGAACTGTTTTTATTAGAAACAGGATTATGAATATCTATAGCTTCGTGACAAATGTTATAATCACCACAAATAACCAAATTGGGAATTTCTTTTTTTAATTGATTGACATATTCTTGAAATTCTGCCATAAAGTTGAGTTTAAATTCCAATCGAGCACTATTGGTGCCGCTAGGTAAGTACAAACTCATGATAGAAACATCCTTATAATCAACGCGAAGGTTTCTCCCTTCAAAATCCATAGTTTCTATTCCCGTTCCATATTCTATATGATTGGGCTTTTCTTTACAGAAAATGGCAACACCACTATAGCCTTTTTTTTGTGCACTGAACCAATAATGATATGGATAACCCGCTTTTTCAATGGCTTCGACATCTACTTGCTCTTCTAATGCTTTAATCTCCTGTAGGCAAATTACATCGGGATCTGCTTGTTGTAACCATTCAGCAAAACCTTTTTTCATAGCTGCTCTAATACCATTTACATTATAAGAAATTATCTTCATGAAATCCATTTTTAAGAATAGGCACTAATTTAAATAACATTGTACCTTTACACGGTATATTTAGGAAATTATTATCAATAAAATTTACAAAATAAATCGTCCAACTTTTAGTTCTATTATTTAATATTCCTTTCTACACTAAATGCACTTATGAGGTTATTTCTACTTTTATTTTTTGGTTTGTTTCTTAGTGTAAGTTTTGCACAAGATTTGCCTACCAACTATCAAAGCAGAAAAGTTGCTATAAGTGACACTTTACAAATTGATAGCGTTAGTATCAATCCCATTCGATTTCAAGTGCTCGATAAAAAAGGGATTGCCATAGATTCTAGTAATTATCAAGTAGATTTTGCTAAAAGCACCTTAATCCTATCTGAAAAGATACGTCAAGAAAACGATTCTTTAACCATCAAGTATCTAAAATACCCCGAATACTTAACGAGAGATTATTTTGTTTTAGACTCTAATTTAATCGTTAATAGTAGCGGTATCATTGATAAGTTATATGCACTTCAGGAAAGCACCAACAAAAATCAGTTCAAGCCTTTTGATGGCCTAAACACTTTAGGAAGTATTTCACGTGGGGTTACTGTTGGAAACAATCAAAATGCGGTTGTAAATTCTGAATTAAATCTTCAAATCACAGGAAAACTAAGTGATAAAGTTTCTATTAGAGCTTCCATACAAGATGCCAATATTCCTTCCCAAGATGCAGGATATTCTCAAAGTTTAGACGAATTTGATCAAATATTTATAGAACTTTTTAGTGATAATTGGAACATTAGGGCTGGAGATATTGATTTAATAAATACAAAAAGTTATTTCGGAAATTTCACTAAAAAGGTTCAAGGGATTTCTTTAGGAGGAACCATCAACCATAAATCGGGTGCAAAAACAGAGGTTTATGCTTCTGGAGCCTTAGTTCGTGGTGTGTTTTCAAGCAGTGAGTTTGTGGGACAAGAAGGAAATCAAGGTCCTTTTAAATTAGTGGGACCTAATGGTGAATTGTATATTTTAATAGTCTCTGGGAGTGAACGTGTTTATGTAAATGGGTTGCTATTAGCAAGAGGAGAAGGGGAAGATTATGTAATTGATTATAATGCTGGTGAGATAAAATTTAATCCAACTTACCCTATTACAGCAAATATGAGAATACGAGTCGAATACCAATATACTGACCGAAACTACACTCGTTTTATCGCTTTTGGCGGAGGAAATTACACCAGTGAAAAACTGGACTTAGGTGCTTATGTTTATTCTGAAAGTGACGCTAAAAATCAACCACTACAGCAGAGTTTAACGGAAGAACAAGTTACCATATTAAAAGATGCAGGAGATGACACTTCGCAAATGATTGCGCCTTCAGCAGTACCAGACACCTATTCTGAGAATAAAATATTATATAAAAAAGAAGACGTTAATGGAGTTGAAACTTTTGCCTTTTCAAGTAATCCTGAAGACGATTTGTATAGCGTTAGGTTTTCATTAATAGGAGAAGGATTGGGGAATTATATATTAAGTAATGTCAACACCATTAATCGAATTTATGAATACGTTCCACCAATTGATGGACAAAAACAAGGTAATTACGAACCTGTAATTCAACTTACTGCACCCACAAAAATTCAAATTGGAGGTGTAAATGGAGAATACCACCCTACCGATAAAACCAATATAGGTTTTGAAATTGCTGGTAGTAAAAACGATCTTAATTTATTTTCAGATATTGACAATGAAGACAATAATGGATTTGCAGGAAAACTAGATGTAAGGCAAACGATTTTTAAAACTCCAGAAACCAGAAAGCTGGATGCATTTGCTTCTATAGATCTCATCAATAAAGATTTTAGAACTATTGAACGATTGTATTCGGTAGAATTTAATAGAGATTGGAACATTATAAATCCATTGGGTGATCAACGCTATATCATTGGTGGTTTGGAATATTCAGATACTAAAAGAGGAAACTTTCGATATGAATTTCAAAATTTAGATTATTCCGAAAACTTCTCAGGAAACCGTCATGTGTTAGGTTTTAATTTACGATTTGGGAAATTTAAAATATTCACCAATGGAAGTGCCTTACAAAGCAAAGGATCTGAGTTAAATTCAGAATTTTTCAGAATCCATAATGTCGCTACTTATTCCTTTAAAAAATCTTGGGTGGGTGGTAAATTGGCAATGGAAGACAATCAGGTTCGAGCGGTTGCAAATGACAGTTTAACTCCTACAAGTCAAAAATTTAATGCCTATGAAGTATTTACGGGCTTAGGAGATAGTACAAAAGTCTTTGCAGAAGTCGGTTATCGATATCGAGTAAATGATAGTATTCGTAATTCGGAATTGACGAAGGTTTCAACTTCAAATGATATCTATTTAAAATCGAGAATACTAAATAAGCCCACTTCGCAATTATCTGTTTTCGCTAATTATCGGACCTTAAAAGACGAAGATGAAAATGTAGAAGATGAAAAATCGCTTAGCTCAAGATTACTTTATAATCAATCTTTTTTAAAGAATGGAATCCGTTTAAACACGGCAATAGAAACCAATAATGGAGTATTAGCACAACAAGAATTTACCTATGTACAAGTGGCACCTGGTGAAGGAATCTACACCTGGAATGATTATAATAACAATGGAATACAGGAATTAGAGGAATTTCAGATTGCTCAATTTCAAGATGAAGCAGAATACATTAGAGTATTATTACCCAATCAAATATTTGTAAAAATTAGTCAAACAAAAATTAGTCAATCCTTAACACTAAACCCTCAACAATGGTCAACTAAAAGTGATTTTAGGAAAGTAATTTCTCGTTTTTACAATCAAACTTCATTTTTAATCGATAAAAAAGTAAGAAGAAAAAATGATGTGTTTATTGTGAATCCATTTGAAGATAATGGTACAGACGAATTGGCATCCGTTAGTAATTTCAGAAATGCATTGTTCTTTAATAGAGGGAAACAAAAATATACTACTACATATACCTTCCTTTTAACTTCTAATAGAAATTTCTTGTCGATTGGTTTAGCAGAAATTAAACTAAAAAGTCATCAACTTAATTTTAATCATAAGTTTTGGACCAGTTGGTTGTTTAATTTAAGAGGGGCTTTGGGAGAAAACAAAAGTCTTACAGAAAATTTTGAAAGTAGAAATTATACCCTTGATACCTATGAAATGAATCCAAAAATCTCCTATTTATTAAATTCACAAACTCGATTTGATGTTTTTTACCAATATCTAAATAAAGAAAATCAACTAAGTAATTTTGAACAATTGGCTCAGCAAAAAATTGGAGTTTCTTTTTCGTATTCTAATGCTCAAAAATTCTCTTTAAACGGAGAGTTTAATTATATAAATAACGACTTCACAGGTAATGCATATTCTCCGGTAGCTTATCAAATGTTAGAAGGATTACAGCCTGGAGCTAATTTAACATGGCGTCTATTATTACAAAAGAAAATTACTAAATTTTTAGATGTAAACGTATCCTATTATGGTAGAAGGAGTGAAACCTTTAAAGCAGTTCATACTGGTAGTGTTCAATTAAGAGCTTATTTTTAAATATACCTCATAAAAAAAGAGCGGACAATGTCCGCTCTTTAAAAAAATAAATCTAATTGCTAAAAATTACTTAACGATAATCTTTGCAGTTTTATATGTTTTAGAAGAGTTATCTCCCATTTTGATAAGGTAAACACCTGCATCAGCATAAGACATATCTAAATGATAAACATAGCTATCACCTTCTTTCTCTAAGTTATTGTATGCAAGAGTTTGGCCTAATACATTATAAATAGCTATAGAAGCTATTCCATCAAACTCAGTTGTTAATGAAATATCAAATTGATTGTTTGGTGAAGTAAGCACCGTAAATTCTGCCTCAGTTATTGTAGGATCTTCTAGACCTAAAACACCCATATTCGCTGAATAATCTTCCGTTTCACCATATTGTGTAGCTTCACAAGCATCGTCAGGAACAGGAGCTTGCCAGTTTGACTTTACACGCATTCTGTGTTGTGAGCCAGAAGCAACACTTCCAGGAATTGTTAAAGTTACTGTTTCTGTATAAGTACCAGCAGCACTACCCGGAGCTATTACAAAGTTAGGCACTACAGTTTCACTATTATCAAAAGTTCCGTCATCATTAAAATCTATCCATACTCTAACATTTTGATCACCATAACCAGTAGTTACTGTAAAGTCATAAGAACTACCAGGTTCTAATGTTGCAACCATTGCAGTAAAATCAGCATAACCTTCACATGCAGAATCATTATCTAAATCAGAAACGGTTACATTAGTAAATCCATCTCCAAAAGAACAATCTTCTGATGGTTCACAATATACAGTACCATTAAATACTGTTTTAGTAGTTTCATCATTTGCTGGGTTTGTATCACCAGCTAAATTTGTTCTTGCAACTATTACATGATTTCCAGCAGCAGATAAATCTGCTTGAGCACTAAACGTATACAACTCAGATTCTCCTGCAGCAATAGTTCCTGAATAAGTTTCAACTTCAGCTGTTCCACCATTAAGTGTATATTGAACTTCTGGATTCATAATATCATTACTACCAAAGTTTCTTATAGATATTTCAACATCTTCTGTAGCTGTTAAAACGCCAGTATTTGGATTTGGAATACTATTTACTCCAATATCATCGGCCATCGGTGGTACTAATTGAAATACTCCAACCACTCCTTTACGGCCAGCATTTATATACTCATCTAAAAACCAAAATGTTATACCATCTGTATCTAACTCCAATTTATTATAATCACAATATCTTAAATTGGGAACATTAGCAGTACTTACAGCAATTACTTCTTCAGCAGCCGTCATTACACCTAATGCATCTCCATCAAACCTACCTGTGTAGTAAGACCCAACTCTAAAATCTGTAGGATTTGGAGTTGTTGGCCCTGCCATTGCAGAATAACCCATGGCAATATTTCCACTACTATCCCAGTTCATACTAGCCATCCAAGCATGTTTACCATCTGGTGATGTATAAGTACCTTCTTGATACACTGTCCAAGGTTGGTTATCATCATCTTGACGTATTTCAAACCAACGAACACCAGCTAACTCGCCACTACCTGCATCGGTATCAACCACAAAATTAAAAATACCCGCGTTATAAGTTGGAAACTTTTTAAAACGTGCTTGATTCATTACAGTATTTTGTACTGCATCAATATCAGATCCACCTCCAGGTTGCGCTAAATTAGAAAAACTTCCTCCATCAAAAACTGAAATAAACGGAGTAGCAGGAAGTTCTGTTGCAGCAGATATAGTTCCATTTCCAGCTCCCCAATCCATATCAATTGTCCATAATTTAACATGATCTGTTGCTACACCTGAAAAAGCATCATCCTGTAAAAAAACTACAGTTGCACCACCAGCAGCTGGCATATTTCCATCTGAAACATCCAAAAATTGTGGACTCCAAAATCCTTGTGTTACCATTCCAGGTAATGGAAAACCAATTATTTGAGCAGCATTTCCTGCTAGCATTTCATCTCTTTCTAAAGCATGAACTCTATCAGCGCCATTTATATTTTGAGTTAAATAATATCCATCACTCCAAATTGAGAGTTTATTATAATCGTTAAATGATAAGTTATAGACATTCCATCCAGCAGTTAATGGATCCGGTCCATCTGATACTGCTATTGACTGTAAGGGTCCTAAAAATGTTAAAACCCATCTATCTGCTAAATTATCATAAGATGCTGTTAAATCACAACATCCACTATTTGGAAAAATAGTTGGATTTGGGTTAAAAGGTCCTGCTAATATATTTCCTGATTTATCATATATAACTATTGCTGTATTATAAGTAACAATTACATGATTAGGTCCCACAGCCATATCTGGATCGGTTGGAGAAGAATTTGAAGAATAAGCATCAAAAACTAGACTAGGTGATGCAACACGAATAGATTGTTCTGTTTCGTGCTTATTTCTAACAAAATAATCATCTTTAGATTGACGATCTTTACCAATAATTACAGTGTTCCCAATAGATCTTTTGTCTTGAGCTTCTTTAGTAACATCTACAAATTCTGGAAGGTCTGCCAATCTAGAAGCAATAGAAGGAACGTATACAGGTGTAGACACAGCATGAGAACTAGATTGAGTTGCTACATTAGGAGTTGTTTCTTGAGCATTTACATTAATCGTAAATACTGCTAAAAACAACATTAAAAAATAATTTTTAAATTTCATTTGTTTAAGTTTTAGGTTAACATTTTTTAGAGTTTCCAAAAATACCATCTATTCTCTAAAAAACAAGAAAAGCTGTCATTAAATTACCTTATTTTCAATAAAAAGGGCATAATAATTGTAGATTTACATTTTAAACATAAAAATCTTACACAATTATGAAACTTTTAAGCCTATCATTATTATTACTATTAACTATAAATTCCTGTAAAACAGTAAATAAAGCAACAGATACTAAAAACGAAACCGAACAACAAATGGATTCAAAAAAAATGATCGCTGATGGTTATTTAGCGGGTGAAATCTCAATTTCTACTAAAGAATATGACTGCCCTATTACTATTTTGGTAGAAGGAAAAACAGGCCCATATTATTTAGACGCAATCAATTTATCTGAAAATTTTAGTGAAGATGGCGAAAAAATATGGTTTAAATTTACTCCTTTACGTAGAATGAATCGTTGCGACAAAGCCAATCCAATTAACATTACTGAAATAGTGAAAAACAACTAATTCAGATTATTATACCATAAAAAAAGTCCTGTTAATTAATTAACAGGACTTTTTTATTAATGCATATCCTTTAATACTAGAGCACTAGCTCAACCAAGCTTTATAGGAAATAGAATTATTAATTTTTTCTGAAATTTCAGAAATTGAAATTCGTTCTTGAGCCATAGTATCTCTATTACGTATCGTTACGGTTTGATCTTCTTTTGTTTGATGATCTACTGTGACACAAAATGGAGTCCCTAATGCATCTTGACGACGATACCTTCTTCCTACTGCATCTTTTTCGTCATAAATAACATTATAATCCCATTGTAAATTTTCAACTATTTCTTTTGCTATCTCTTGTAACCCATCTTTTTTAACCAACGGAAATACTGCTGCTTTTATAGGTGCTAAAATTGAAGGCAGCTTTAAAACTACCCTTGAGCTACCATCTTCTAGTGTTTCCTCTTTTAGTGAATTGCTGAAAATCGCTAAAAACATTCTGTCCAAACCAATAGAAGTTTCTACCACATAAGGAACATAATTTTTATTGGTTTCGTGATCGAAAAATTGAAGCTTTTTACCAGAATGTTCTTCATGAGCTTTTAAATCAAAATCTGTTCTGGAATGAATTCCTTCTAATTCTTTAAAACCAAATGGGAAATTAAATTCGATATCTGTAGCTGCATTTGCATAATGAGCTAATTTCTCATGATCATGGAAACGATAGTTTTCCTTACCCAAACCTAAAGAAAGATGCCAATTTAAGCGTTTTTCTCTCCAGTGCTCATACCATTTCATTTCGTCTCCTGGCTTCACAAAAAATTGCATCTCCATTTGTTCAAATTCTCGCATTCTAAAAATAAATTGCCTTGCAACAATCTCGTTTCTAAAAGCTTTCCCTGTTTGAGCAATTCCAAAAGGAATTTTCATTCTACCTGTTTTCTGAACATTTAAGAAATTTACAAATATCCCTTGTGCTGTTTCTGGACGTAAATACAAATCCATTGCACTTTCTGCTGATGCACCTAATTTGGTCCCAAACATTAAATTAAATTGCTTAACGTCTGTCCAGTTTTTAGAACCAGATAAAGGATCTGCAATTTCTAACTCTTCAATTAACAATTTAACATCGGCTAAGTCTTCATTTTCTAAAGAGCTAGCCATTCGCTCTAATATTTCTTTTTGCTTGTTTATATAACCAACTACTCTTCCATTAGTTGTAACAAACTCCTCTTCATTAAAACTTTCGCCAAAGCGTTTTTTTGCTTTTGAAATTTCTTTTTGAGCTTTAATATTTAACTTTTCGCAATAGTCTTCGATTAAAACATCTGCACGGTATCTTTTTTTAGAATCTTTGTTATCAATTAAAGGATCATTAAAGGCATCTACGTGTCCTGATGCTTTCCAAGTGGTTGGATGCATTAATATAGCAGCATCTATACCTACTATATTTTGATGCATAAACACCATACTTCGCCACCAATATTCACGAATATTCTTTTTTAATTCTACCCCATTTTGAGCGTAGTCGTAGACAGCACTTAGTCCGTCATAAATTTCACTAGACGCAAATATGTAACCATATTCTTTTGCGTGTGATATTACTTTTTTAAATAAATCTTCATTTGCCATAGCACAAAAATAAAAAAACCGTTATGAATAGCTCATAACGGTTTCAATTATTTAATATAAATTATTATTTCAGGGTCATTTTTGAAGTCGCAATTAATTTTGGGCCATCAAAAACGTTAATAGTATAAATACCCGCAACAAGATCTTCTTCGTTGGCATCTACCATTGTACATACATCTAACTCCTCATTTTCATAAAAAACTTTTGTAGATGCGCTATAATTTAAAGTTCCGTTTTCAAATTCTAAAACTCCTTTTTCTCCTAATAAATTATTTTTAGGATTAATTACTTGAACATACAACATGCGATCTCCTTTTTCTGCAATGGTATTAGGAGTAAGTGCAAAACAAGCTCTAATTTTATTCGCTCTTCTTGATCTTTGTGTGTCTACAATTTTACCGCTTTTTTTAACAATAACTCCAGATCCAATCAAGTCAATTGCATAAACAACAGATCCAATTTTAATTTTATCTGCCATAGATTGATTTTCTTCAGTAACCGAATCTACCACCCTAATAGTTTCATCTAACTCTAAATAAGCATTATCTCTTTCAGCAACTATTAATTGATTTACAGCAATTAAACTGTCTGCTTTTTTAAACAATAACGTTCTTTCGTCTTTTAATTTTCCAATTTCAGATCGGTAACGTCTTATCAATGCAATGTTAGCTTTGGTGTCTTTTACAGAATCTAATAAAACTTCAATACGTTCTCTTGCCTCTAAAAGATCTTTGTCTTTAATTTCATTATCCTGAATTACTTCATCATAATTTGCAATTAATTCTTGTAATTCTGATTCAATATCAGTTTTTTGGTCTTCTAAAATAGTTACTGTATCTTTATTATCGTTATATAATGTTACTGTATAAACAGCCAATACAATTAATAATAATGATAGTATCCCTACTATTATTTTAAACTTGTTGTTGTTCTCCTCTGTACTCATGGTTATTTTTTTTAATGTTAATTTTTAGCAAATTTACTACGTGTAATTTATATAACGTCTAAAAATAAAAAAATATATATTTTATGTTAAATCTTTTATTTCCAAAAGTTTGTAATGGATGTAAATCGATATTATTAAAAACCGAGGAGGTTCTTTGCACCCAATGTAGACACAGCATCCCTTTAATAAGTCATCATAATTTTGATAACAATGCTATGAAACAACTATTTTATGGAAAGTTTCTAGTTGAAAATGCTACCGCTCTAATAAAGTTTCAGAAAAGAGGTATTACACAAGAACTGTTGCACAATTTAAAATACAGAGGGCATCAAAATATAAGTTCGTTTTTTGGAAAATGGTTAGGTCAAGAATTAACAAAAAACCCAAAATACAGATCTATTGATCTAGTGATTCCGGTTCCTTTACATAAACAAAAACTAAAAAAAAGAGGATATAATCAAGTGGAAGGTTTTGGTGTAGAAATTGCGAAAGCGCTACAAATACCATATAAAGATCAAATTTTAATTAAAGAATCTAAAACAAATTCTCAAGTATTTAAACAACGATTTACTCGATTTCAATCCGAAGAAACTTTTAAAATTCATCAACCGAGTTTATTAAACTCCAAACACGTTTTATTAGTGGATGACATTGTAACTACAGGTGCAACTTTAGAAAATTGCGCGCTTCAAATATTTAAAAGCGAACAAGTAAAACTAAGTATTGCTACAATTGCAATCGCTTAACTATTTTGTCTATTTTTGCAGGTATGATGCGACGCATACTTTATTTTAGTGTCTTGTTTTTTTTCACTCTTACCTTTGTAAATTGTGCTAAAAGAGGGAGTCCATCTGGCGGAAAAAAAGACTCTATCCCTCCAGTGATCGTTAAATATAATCCTGAAAACTATAGCATTAACTTTTCTGATGATGAAATTAAAATCTATTTTGATGAATACATCAAGTTAAAAGAAATAAATAAGGAGTTAATTATTTCTCCTCCTTTAAAATATCAACCAGAAATTACTCCATTAAGTACTGCGAAATTTATTAAAATAAAGATCAAAGACACTCTTAAAGAAAACACTACTTACTCATTTAATTTCGGGAAAAGCATTGTAGACAATAATGAAGAAAATGCTTTTGAATACTTTAAATATATCTTTTCTACTGGGACTTATATAGATAGTCTAAAGCTAAAAGGAACTGTTAAAGATGCACTATTATTAAATCCTGAAGAGGTGACCACCGTCATGCTATATGAAGTTAACGATACTTTTATTGACTCTATCATTTATAAGGAAAAACCAACCTATATCACCACAACAAATGATTCACAAGAATTTGAACTTAGTAATTTAAAAGAAGGAACCTATTTGTTAATTGCACTTAAGGATAAAACAAATGATTATGTTTTTCAACCCCAATACGATAAAATCGGGTTTTTAAGCGAATACATTACCATACCAACAGATAGTTCTTATACGGTTAGTATATTTAAAGAATCGTTAGAGTATTCCATCGACAAACCAAAACATGAAGGTAAAAATCACATCATATTTGGTTATAATGGAGACGGAAAAGATTTAAAAGTTGAATTAAAATCATCAGTGCCGCAAGATTTTAAACAGACAGTTTATAACGATGCAAATACCGATACTTTACACTATTGGTTCAAGCCGTTTGTTGAAAACGACTCTTTAATTTTTACTGCCACAAATAGAAATTACTCAGATACTTTGGTGACAAGAATGCGTGATTTATATGCAGACACTTTAGTGATAAAGTCCTTAAATGCGGGAATTTTAACTCCTATTGACACTCTAAAATTCTCTTCTTCGATACCCTTAATATCCATCGATAATGAAAAAATAAAAATAATTGATCAAGATTCTGTTTCAGTGCCATTTAAAGGATATATCGATTTTAATCAAAATACTATCGCTTTAGATTTTGACATAAAAATGACTCAATCCTACAACGTTCAGTTATTACCAGGAGCCTTCACCGATTTTTTTGATGCTAAAAACGACACCATTAATGCTAGGGTACGAACCAAAGAAAATTCAGATTACGGGACTTTAAGTCTTATTTTACAAGATCCTAAATCACTCCCAATAATTGTTCAAATTGTAAATGACCGATTTAAAGTAATTAAAGAAAGTTATATAACAAATAACGAACCTACCCTATTCGAATATTTAAATCCTGGTGATTATTACATTCGTATTATCTACGATGAAAACGAAAACAAAATATGGGATTCCGGAAGTTACCTTTCTAAACTACAACCAGAAACGGTAATTTATTATCCTAATAAAATCGAAATGCGTCCTAATTGGAGTTTAGTTGAAACTTTTATTTTAGAGTAAATTCATCCCGATCGTTTAAAAACTGAAGATGCTTTCTATTGGATTCTATATGCGATTTTTCAAGCTTTATTGTTTCTATAAAATCTTCTTCAAATCCTTTATTTGACAGCCGTTTTCCCAAAACATTATACACCGCTGAATGTCCAATATATTGATGATCATTCCCGTCTTTACCTGTTCGATTAACCCCTATACAATAAGTCATATTTTCAATAGAACGAGCTTTTAAAAGGGCATCCCAAGCTGTAATTCTCCTTTCGGGCCAATTAGCTACATAAAGCAATACATCGTAATTTTGAGTATTGCGTGCCCAAACTGGAAAACGTAAATCATAACAAATCAAAGGGCATATTTTCCACCCTAATAAGTTTATAATTACCTGTTTTTCACCAGTAGCAAAGGTAAGATGTTCCTTTGCTAAAGTAAAGGTATGCCTCTTGTCATAGGTTTGGTAGTCTCCATTTGGAAAGACAAAAAACAAGCGGTTGTAAAAATGGTTATTATCAGAAATGATTACACTACCCGTAATGGCAGAATTGCTCTTTTTTGCTTCCCTTTGCATCCAATTTAAAGTTGCCCCATTTTCTTCTTCAGCTAAAGGGGCTGCATTCATGGTAAAACCTGTGGTAAACATTTCAGGAAGGACAATTAAATTGGTTTCTTCTTTAATATTTCCAATTAATTTCGAAAAATGAATTCTATTTTCTTCTGGGTTCTCCCAAATTAATTCAGTTTGAATAATAGTAACTTTTAGTTGGTCTTGCATCAAGTAAAAATAAGGAAATACTCATTAATAACAGGTTTGTTTTATATCTTTGATATCAAACAATTTAGATCATGAAATTTTTAAATATACTCCTGTTATTTATCTCGATTCAATTAACCGCACAACAGGGAGGAATGTGGATTCCGTCGCTTCTTCAAGGTATGAACGAGCAAGAAATGCAATCCTTAGGAAGTAACTTAACTGCTTCCGATATTTATGATATTAACCAGTCCAGTCTTAAAGATGCTATCGGGCATTTTAACGGTGGTTGCACCAGTGAGGTGATTTCTCCAAAAGGGTTGATTTTAACCAATCACCATTGTGGATTTAGTCAAATACAGTCTCACTCAAGTGTAGAAAACGATTTAACTAAAAACGGATTTTGGGCTCAGAATTTTTCTGAAGAATTGCCAAATGAAGGTCTTTTTATAGAGTTTATTGTTCGAATTGAAGACGTTACCAGTCAAATATTACAAGGAGTTACGGATCAACTTTCTGAAAAAGAAAAACAATCATTAATAGATAAAAATAGTGGTTCTATTAATAAAATAGCCAAAAGAGAAGATTTTCAAAGCAGTAAAATAAAATCTTTTTATAATGGAAATCAATACTTTTTATTTATCACCGAACGCTTTGAAGACATTCGTTTGGTTGGAGCTCCTCCAGTAAGTATTGGAAAATTTGGATCTGACACAGACAACTGGATGTGGCCTAGACATACAGGTGATTTTTCACTTTTTAGAATCTATGCTAATAAAGATAATAAGCCTGCAAAATATAGCGTAGATAACATCCCTTATACACCTAAACATTATTTACCGGTATCTTTAGATGGAATTTCGGAAGATGACTTTACCTTAGTATTTGGTTTTCCTGGAAGAACAAATGAGTATCTCCCAGCAGTGGCAGTTGAGCAAATAACTCAAAAGGTAAACCCTAGTAATATTGACATTAGAAAATCAGCTTTAAATGTTATTGATGAAGCTATGAAAAGTGATGATGAGGTTAGGATTCAATACGCATCAAAACAAGCCAGAATTGCTAATTCTTGGAAAAAATGGATAGGAGAAAACCAAGGAATAGAAAAGAGTAAAGCCATTGAAAAAAAGAAAGCTTTCGAAGCTAAATTCACCAAGCTTATTGAAGAAAAAAATCTTACTGTACAATATGGATACATTCTTCCAAGCTTTGAAACACTTTATAACAATTACGAAAACACTGTTGTAAAAAGGTCTAACTTTATGGAAGTATTTATTAGAAATATAGAGCTGATGCAAATTACTTTTAGGCTCTACCAAATAGAGGAAGCTTATACCAACGACAAATCATCTTTTGAAAAAGCAAAAAATTCAACTAGTGCTAGAATTAAAAAAACCTATAAAGACTTTAATCCAAAATTGGATGAAAAAGTATTTAATGCTGTAATCCCTCATTACACTTCAGATATAAATACTACACTTTACAGTAAAACGATATTAACAAATGAAACTAAGGTATTTAAATTATTAGAAAAATCTCCTGAAAAGGTAATAGCAGAACTAAACAATGATTCTGTTTATAAATATGCTAAACCTTATTTTGAAGAGTTTTTAAACACGATCAACCCTGAATACATGGAGTTTGTTACTCAAAAAAATGCTTTACAAAAACAGTATATGAAAGCAATGATGGAAGTAATGCCTGAAGAACGATATTTCCCAGATGCTAATGGTACGCTTAGGGTTACCTATGGAAAAGTAAAAGGTTATCAACCAAAGGATGCAGTGTATTATAATCCTGTATCGTACTTAGATGGTGTCATGGAAAAATACGTACCTAATGATTATGAATTTGATGTTCCTCAAAAACTACAAGACTTGTATGCCAACAAAGATTTTGGAGTATATGCAGATAAAAACGGAAAACTTCCTGTTTGTTTTCTGGGGACCAATCATACCTCTGGAGGGAACTCTGGAAGCCCTTCGATAGATTCTCAAGGAAATTTAATTGGATTAAATTTCGATAGAGTTTGGGAAGGAACGATGAGTGATATGAATTATGATCCTGAAATTTGCAGAAATATTATGGTCGACGTACGATATGTATTATTTATTATCGACAAGTATGCTGGAGCAACCCATTTAATCAACGAAATGAAATTGGTACATCCTAAATCTAAATAGCATTCAAAATAGCTGCAGCTTGTTGTAATGTTTTTTCAGTCTTTGCAAAACAAACTCTTATTTGTTTAAAATCCTCTTGTTGGGTATTAAAAACAGAAGTTGGAATCGTAGCTATTTTATAATCTTTGGTAAGTCTTTCAGCAAAAGTGATATCGCTTTCATCAGAAATATTAGAAAAATCTAACATTTGAAAATAGGTGCCTTTTGAAGGGATAATTTTAAAATTTGAATCATTTATTAATTCTAAAAAAACATCTCTTTTCTGCTGATAAAAATTGGGGAGACTTAAATAATGTTCGGCTGTTTTTAAGTATTCAGACAATGCTTTTTGAATGGGACTATTAACACTAAAAACATTGTATTGATGAATTTTCTTAAATTCAATCATAAGGTTTTCAGGAGCCAAACAATAGCCTATTTTCCATCCTGTATTATGAAATGTTTTTCCAAAGGAAGCAATTATAAAACTTCTGGATGCTAGTTCTGGAAACCTTGCTGCACTATAATGGGTAAGCCCATCAAAAATAATATGTTCATATACCTCATCACTAATAACCAATAAATTATACTTCTCTGCTAAAACTTCTAATTGTAACATGTCTTCTTCAGAAAAGATCATTCCACTAGGGTTGTGTGGAGAATTAACAATAATAAGCTTTGTTTTATTTGTTATCTTTTTCTCTACTTGATCCCAATTAGGCTTATAAAAAGGCGCTTTTAATTGAACCGGAATTGTTTTACCTCCAAATAATTCAATAGCAGGTTCATAACAATCGTAAGCGGGAGTAAAAACAATTACTTCATCTTCTTTATTAATAATAGCAGCAATTGCGGTAAAAATAGCTTGAGTTGCACCTGCTGTAATGGTTATCTCTTTATCAGGATGGTATTCTTTTGAATGTAACAATTTAGTTTTGTTACAAATTATTTCTCTTAAGCCTAAATCTCCGGGCATGGGCGCATATTGATTATAGCCTTCTTCCATAGCTTTATTAACAAGCTCAATTAAAAAGGGATCACTTTTAAAGTTTGGAAACCCTTGTGAGAGGTTCAACGCATCATAATCGGAAGCCATTTTACTCATAACAGCAAAAATGGATGTAGTAACATTAGGTAATTTTGAAATCATTTTATAAAAGTAATTTTACTCTCGTTATAAACAAAAAAATAATAGCTTTTTTATGATTTTCAGAAAATGCGTACCTTAGTCCACCCAAATTGAAGCAAAACCTGTGAAAAAATCTATTTTTTTTATATTATGCTATTTCATATTCTTTTCGTCTTTAGCACAAAAAGCTACAGATGCTACAAGAGATTTGGAAAGTATTTCTAAGCAAGATAAAAAAGAGTTTCAAAAACTTTTAGATTCTTCTAATACATTTTACAATAACGGTGATTACACCAAATCTTTAAAACTTAATATCAAAATATTAAATAAAGCTTTTAAGCTTAAGAACCCCTATTTTATACATCAAGGATATCGCTATTTGGCTTATGATTACTTATACATAAACGATACCATTTTAGCAATGGATAGTTTTAAGAAATCTGAAAACTATGCTAAACTTGCTAAAAACGATACCGCTACTGCGGTAACTTATATGGATCTCGCAAATGTATATGCTGCAAAAGAAGATTATAAAAAAGCATATACCTATTTTGACAGATCTATTAATTTATTTGAAAAGATTAAAGATTCTGCAGGCTTGGTAAAAGCACATTACAATGTTGCTTTAACTTCTATGGAAAATGATGATTATGACAAAACGTTTGTTCATATTTTAAAAGCTAAATCATTTATTAAAAATGAAACTCACAGTTCTTATTTAATCAATTTAGACAACTTTTTAGGGGAGTACTATATTTATAAAAAAGATTTCAATAGTGCAGATAGAATACTAATAAAATCTATTGAAAATGCTAAAAAAGACAGTTTACTTGTAGAGATTGAAAATGCCTATTTTTTATATAGCGAGAGTTTATTTGAACAAAAAAGATTTGAAGAAGCTTATGAAAGTTTAAAGATTTACGATGAATATAGCGATGTCAACTCAGGTGTATTCTCCTCCACCGAAACCTTAAGTCTAACTAAAAAATTTCAGTACGATGAGTACAGAAAAGACATACAAGCTGCTGAGTTAAATAACCAACTTCAAGCAGAAATTGTAAAGAATAAGACTAATGTAAATATTATTTTATTTACTGTTGCAGCTATATTTTTAATTTTTCTAGTTGCATTATACTCTGCATCTATAAAAAGGAAAAAGCTTGTAAAAGAACTAAAAATAAAAAACACGGAAGCATTAAGGGCTAAAGAAGAATCTGAAAAACTATCAAGAGCAAAAGTAAAATTCTTCTCTACAGTTAGTCATGAATTAAGGACTCCGTTATATGGTGTAATAGGTTTGAGTTCTGTTTTATTGGAAGACAATTCACTTAAAAAACATAAAAAAGATTTAAAACTATTAAAATTTTCTGCTGATTATTTATTAGCCTTAATTAATGATGTACTCCAGATAAATAAAATTGATAATAAGAATTTAGATGAAGACAATTCCTTATTTAATTTAAGAGAATTAATTGAAACGATTACCTCTTCTTTTGAATATATGAGAATCCAAAATGATAATCATATAAGCATTAATATTCCTGAAGAAATACCAGAATTAATAAAAGGGAATTCTGTTCATTTATCTCAAGTGTTAATGAACTTAATTGGTAATGCATGTAAATTTACAGAAAACGGAAATGTGTATGTAAACACAGAGGTCCTTAACACTATTGATAAGCAAACCACTATAAGGTTTACAGTAAAAGACACAGGAATAGGTATTGCAAATGATAAACAAGAGAGTGTTTTTGATGAGTTTTCTCAAATAGACAACCATAATTATAGCAGTAATGGTTCTGGCTTAGGACTACCCATAGTAAAAAAATTATTAGCGCTTTCTAATTCTGAAATTAATCTTGAAAGTGAATTGGGCAAAGGAGCTACCTTTTCATTTATATTGACATTCGATATATTAGAAAAAGAAATACATAAGGAATTGCCTAAAGAAATAGATAATTCAGTTTTAAAAGGAATTCATATTCTTATTGTTGAAGACAATAGAATCAATCAAATTGTAACTCAAAAAATACTTGAGAAAAAAGAAATCATCTGTTCAATTGCTGAGAATGGTGAAGAGGCTGTGTCAAAAATTAAAACTAATAATTACGACCTTGTTTTAATGGATATTAATATGCCAATTAAAAACGGAATCGAAGCAGCTTACGAAGTTCGAGAGTTCAATAAAACAATACCTATAATAGCCTTAACTGCCGTTGAGGTTGAAGAAATGAAAAACAATATCTACATGTCAGGCATGAACGATATCATCGTTAAACCCTACGACATTTCAAAATTCATTTTGTGTATCATTAAAAACCTTTCTGAAAGAAAATCTTCTCATTTAAAAGCGATATAAATCTATCCTTTTAAGCTTGCTTTTAAAAACTCGCGATTCATTCGAGCGATATTTTCTAAAGATATTCCTTTAGGGCACTCAATCTCACAAGCACCCGTATTGGTACAGTTACCAAAGCCTTCTAAATCCATTTGATGAACCATATTCATCACTCGATCTGCAGCTTCAACTTGTCCTTGAGGCAATAAAGCATATTGAGAAACTTTCGCTCCTACAAATAACATTGCAGAAGAGTTTTTACACGTAGCTACACAAGCACCACATCCTATACAAGCTGCTGCATCCATTGCTTCATCTGCAGCATGTTTTGAAATTGGTAAGGCATTTGCATCTTGAGTATTTCCAGAAGTATTTACCGAAATAAAACCTCCTGCTTGTTGGATACGATCAAATGAAGTTCTATCCACAACCAAATCTTTTATTACTGGAAAAGCAGCCGCTCTAAAAGGTTCTATATAAATAGTATCTCCATCTTTAAACGAACGCATGTGTAATTGACAGGTAGTAATTCCTTTATCAGGTCCGTGAGCCTCTCCATTTATATACATAGAACACATTCCACATATTCCTTCTCTACAATCATGATCAAAGGCTACTGGTTCTTCTCCAGTATTTATTAATTGTTCATTTAAAACATCCATCATTTCTAAAAAAGACATATGCTCTG
>OJDV01000243.1_pt1 | contig 20586 bp, 18 predicted proteins | sample 1592911 | NCBI WGS metagenome assembly OJDV01 (sample SAMN05416860, study PRJEB24817) | seawater metagenome | isolation source: Sea water | place: Canada:Atlantic | collected 2013-11 | reverse complement strand
TAGAATTAACACTTATAACACTTAAAATTAAAATTATTAGAATATGAAAAATCTTAGCAGATTATTTTTCGTTTTGTTGCTTGCTTTAAGCTTCAGCGCTAATGCACAGGATGAAAACAACCCTTGGAAAATTCACATTGGTGTAAACGCAGTTGACATGTATCCAGTTGGAGAAGATGCTCCAAGAGGTGACTTCCTTGACGAATTTTTTAACTTAGATGACCATTGGAATATCCTTCCATCTTTGTCAACAGTATCTGTTTCTAGATACTTAAGCGAAGGTTTCAGCATTACTGCTGCAGGTTCTATTAACGAAATCTCAAAATTTGGTGATACTAAAGTAAACGACTTATCATACTATGCATTAGATGGTACAATTTCTTATGGTTTCATGAAACTTTTAAAGTCTAATACAGTTGACCCTTTCTTAGGTGTTGGTGGTGGTTATACTTGGATAGATGAAATTGGAGCTGGTACTTTTAATGGTACAGTAGGTATTAACTATTGGTTTAGTGATAACTTAGCTTTAACTGCTCAGTCTTCTTATAAGTCTTCTTTCGAAGATTACTTACAAGATCATTTTCAACATTCATTAGGTATATCAGTTAAATTTGGTGGAAAAGACACTGATTCTGATGGTATCTATGACAAAAACGATGCTTGTCCAGATGTTCCTGGTTTAGAAGCATTCAATGGTTGTCCAGATTCTGACAATGATGGTATCGAAGATGCTAAAGATGATTGTCCTAACGAAGCTGGTTTAGCGGAATTCAATGGTTGCCCTGATACTGATGGTGATGGTGTAGCTGATAACGTTGATGATTGTCCTACTGTAGCAGGTCTTGCAGCCCTTAATGGTTGTCCAGATGCTGATAATGATGGTATAGCTGATGGTGACGATGATTGTCCTAACGATGCTGGTCCATCTGCAAACAAAGGATGTCCTTGGGCAGATACTGATGGTGACGGTGTATTAGATAAAGATGATAAATGTCCTAAAGAAGTTGGAACTGTAGCTAACAATGGTTGTCCAGAAATTCTTCCAACTGCGGAAGTAATGGAAGCATTAAACAGTTATGCTAGAACAATCTTATTTAACTCAGGTAAATCTTCTTTCAAAGATGAAACAACTCCTGTGTTACAAGCAATGACTGCTATCTTTATAGAATATCCAAAAGCAAACTTCTCTATAGAAGGTCATACTGATAGTGATGGTGCTAAATCATCTAACCAGTTATTATCTGAAAGAAGAGCTAGTGCAGTTAGAGATTACTTAATCTCTAATGGTATTGCTGCTGATAGATTAACTTCTAAAGGTTTTGGAGAAGATTACCCAATTGATTCAAACAAATCAAGAGCTGGTAAAGCAAATAACAGACGTGTTGAAGTAAAACTTACAAAATAAGTTTTATCAAACATCACAAATAAGTTTTAAAAAACGCTCCGAAATTCGGAGCGTTTTTTATTTTTATAAAATGATAAGTTTTTTAAATGATGTTGTAGTTGACCTTCAAAAAAAGAATGCAGATTTTTCGCAATTAACATTCATTTTACCAAGTAAAAGAGCTGGAGTATTCCTTAAGAATTACATTTCTAAACAGCTTAACAAAACTATTTTTGCTCCTAAAATTCTATCCATTGAAGAATTTGTCGAAACACTTTCTGATCTTAAATATGCTAATAATACTGAGCTGCTTTTTGAGTTTTATAACGTTTACTTAAAACACACACCAAAAGATCAAATTGAACCTTTTGATGCATTTTCAAAATGGGCCCAAATGCTTCTGCAGGATTTTAATGAAATTGATCGTTACCTCGTTCCTACAAATCATGTCTTTGATTATCTAAACGCTATTAAAGAGCTTGAGCATCAACATTGGTCTCTGGATGAAAATCAAACATCTTATGTAAAAAATTATCTTGCGTTCTGGAATCGGTTAAAATTATTTTATAATGAGTTAAGCAGTCAACTACTTCATGATAAAAAGGGATATCAAGGTTTGGTATATAAAGAGGCAATTGAAAATTTAGAACAGTTTATATCTTCACATAAAAATGAATCTTATGTTTTTGTTGGTTTTAATGCCCTTAATAAAGCTGAAGAAATAATCATACAAGAGCTGCTACAGCAGAATTTAGCTAGTATTTATTGGGATATTGATGATAGTTTTGTTCAAGATCAAATTCATGATGCTGGCCTATTTATAAGAGCACACAAAACACAATGGCATTACTTTAATAAAGAGCGTTTTAATTGGTTATCGAATTATTATACTTCAGAAAAAAAAATAAACTGCATTGGTACTCCCAAAAATATTGGACAAATTAAATATGTAGGTGAACTACTATCAAACTTAAAAAACCAAAAGGCATCCTTAGAAAATACAGCAATTGTTTTAGGAGATGAATCGTTACTTATTCCGTTGCTTAATTCTATTCCAAAAGATATTGGTCCTATAAATATCACAATGGGTTTACCATTAGGAAGCATTCCGATGGCTTCACTATTTGAAAGCCTTTTCAGATTACATAAATCTGATGCGCCAACACTTTACTATAAGGATGTCATTTCTATTTTATCCAATCAATTTATAAAACCGCTATTCAATGCAGAAAAGAGTAATGTTTCGGATCAAATCATTTATGAAATTCAACAAAACAACATTAGCTATATATCCATAAATAAGTTAAAAACGCTCTCCAATACAAAATCAGAAATTATAGACATCCTATTTGGTTCATGGCATAACAATTCTGAAACTGCATTAAAGAAATGTGCTTTACTCATATTAGAAATAAAAATTTCACTAGATAAAAACAAGGATGATAATTTATTAGCTTTAGAATATTTGTACCGATTTAATGTCATTTTTAATGAGCTAAATATCTTAAACAAATCCTATTCATATATTAATAATATCTCTGTTCTTTTCGGCTTATATAAAGAGCTTTTAAAGAGCGAAACCTTAGACTTTAAGGGCGAGCCTCTAAAGGGTTTACAAATAATGGGAATGCTAGAATCTAGAGTTCTTGACTTTGAAACTGTTATTATTACATCAGTTAATGAAGGTGTTTTGCCTGCTGGAAAAAGTAATAGCTCTTTTATTCCATTTGATGTAAAGCTCGAAAACAGTATGCCAACTTATAAAGAAAAAGACGCTGTTTACACATATCATTTCTATAGGTTACTACAACGAGCAAAGGAAGTCCACATCATTTATAATACAGAACCAGATGTTTTAAATGGAGGTGAAAAAAGCCGCTTTATAACACAGCTAGAGATTGACAACACTCATGATATTAAGCATTATGTAGTGTCTCCAAAAGTGCCAATAAACGAGCAAAAACTCATTGAGATTTCTAAATCGCCAGAAATTATTGAAAAATTAAAACGCTATTCGAACTCTGGGTTTTCACCATCATCACTTACAAATTACATAAGAAACCCTATTGCGTTTTATTATGAAAAAGTACTTGGTATAAAACAATATGAAGATGTTGAAGAAAATGTCGCATTAAATACATTAGGCACTATAATACATAACACGCTTGAAGATTTCTATAAACCACTTGAAGGCCATACTTTAACTCTAGATAACATTACCAAAATGGTGTCTAAAATAGATGAAATAGTTGGTCATCATTTCAAAACCGAATACAAACAAGGTGATGTCACTAAGGGTAAAAATCTTATTATCTATGAAATAGCCAAACATTATATTTCAAATTTCTTAAAACTAGAAAGCAAAGCAATAAAAGAAGGGAATACGATTAAAATCTTAGCTATTGAAACCAATAATAAAGTGTCAATCGAAATTGAGGGTTTAGACTTTCCAATTGTTTTAAATGGTAAGGTAGATCGTGTAGATAGCTGCAATGGTGTTACTAGAATTATCGATTATAAAAGTGGTCGTGTAGAACAAAACAAAGTCGAAATTGTGAACTGGGAAGACATTACAACTGATTACGATAAGTACAGCAAAAGCTTTCAAATATTAATGTATGCCTATATGATGAATAAACAGAAAAAGATAGCTTTACCTGTTGAAGCTGGTATCATATCATTTAAAAGGTTAGGCTCAGGCTTTATGAAATTCGGGAAGAAAGAATCCAAAGGAACAAGAACTAAAGACAATTCTATAACGGAAGACACATTAATCGCTTTTGAAATAGAATTAAAAAAACTCATACTCGAAATTTGTAACCCAAATATTAATTTTGTAGAAAAAGACGTTTAATAATGGTTACAAAAAATCAAATACTTCATAGAGAAAATGATAAACCGATTGTTTGGGATGCCTATTTTAAAGCTGATGGAACTAAAAAACCTTTAGTTATTTTTTGTCATGGTTATAAAGGCTTTAAAGATTGGGGAAGTTGGGATTTGGTTGCAGATATCTTTAGTAATCAGAATCTGTTTTTTGTGAAATTTAATTTTTCTCACAATGGAGGAACAGTTGAAAAACCAATAGATTTTACAGATCTAGATGCATTTTCCAAAAACAACTATACTAAAGAACTTACTGATTTAGATGATATTCTAAATTTCATGGTTTCTGAAAACTCTCAATATAAAAATGAAATTAACAATTCAAATATCACGCTAATAGGTCACTCTAGAGGTGGTGGAATTTCTATCATTAAAGCATCCGAAGACTTGAGAATAACCAAGCTCATTACTTGGGCAAGCGTTAGCGATTATGGCACTCGTTTTGGCACAAAAGATGACATAAACGACTGGCAAGAAAAGGGTGTAAAGCATGTTTTAAATGGAAGAACAAAACAACAAATGCCTCACTTGTATCAATTCTATGAAGATTTTCAATTAAATCAAGTACGACTCAATATTAAAAATGCAACAAAGAAACTAGATATCCCTTTTTTAATTATTCATGCAAAAGGTGATCCTTCAGTTAAGTTTGATGAAGCAGAAAATCTACATTTATGGGATTCTAAAAGTGAGCTTTTTGAAATTGAAGGTTCAGACCATGTCTTTGATGCTTCTCATCCATGGAAAAATAATAAACTTCCTGAAACTTTAAACCTCGTGGTAGAAAAAAGTATTGATTTTATAATGCAAACGTTCTGAAGGAACTATTTAGTTCCTCTTAATACTAAAACAGGTAATTTACTGCTAAAATCTTTTTTTAATATCGTGTTTTTCTCCCATTTCTTCACAAAGAAACCTCGCTTACGTCTCACAACACATAGTAAGTCAGGATTATTTTCTTTATAATGTTCTAAAACACCTTGATAAGTGGTTGCGTTTTCGCTTATAGTAGTATTCGTAATGTGTTTTGATAAATCATCACTAACATCTGAATCTCCTTCATTATAAAACGGCGTTTTTACAAGTAGTAAATTTAAAACCGTCTTAAATTGATTTTTTATCTCCATTAAAGGAATTAATGCGTCTTCTTTTTTGATAATAGCCGACTTCATAGCTAATAATATTTTCACAATAGGCTTGTAAGCATAACCTTCAGGAACAATTAAAGCAGGAATATTAGTTTGCTTAATGATCTTTCCAGACGTTTTTCCTAAATACACTTCGTCTTTAATAGAGTTTGTTCTAGGTTCTAAAATAATTAAATCTACGTCTAGAGTTTCACAAGCAGCATCTAAAGTATCTCCAAGTTTCCCTTTAAATGTTTTTAAAATAATCTCAAGATTCCTTGTATTAACTTTAGCGATATGACTCTTTAAAAAGCCTAAACTTTCGCGTTCTATCATTTCATCAACCTTCATCATTGTTCCGGCTTTAGTCTCTACATTGTAAACTTGTACAACGTATAGTTTTGCGCCAAAAGCTTTTGCAAAATCAACTGCATATTGTAAATGACTTACTGCATTTTTCGATGAACCAACTGGTACTAAAATAGACTTCATAATCAAATATTTAAAAGTAACTTTGTGTGAATATTTTGCAAAGATAACTATTAAAAATGATTCGAAAAGCAACTCTAAAAGATATTGATAGTATTATAGACATCACAAAGGATTGCGCAAGACATATGATTGCTGAAAAAATATTTCAATGGAACGAACACTACCCAAATAGAACTCCTTTTGAAACCGATGTTAAGCGAGATGAACTATATGTTTTAGAAATTGAAAACACTATAATTGGCTGTATTGTCATATCAGTAGTTATGGATGATGAATACATTCCTATGCAATGGTTAACTCCTAATGAGAATAACATTTATATTCATCGCTTGGCAATTCACCCAAAACAACAAGGAAAAGGTTATGCACAAGAATTAATGAATTTTGCTGAAAAATTTTCAATAGAAAACAACCATACTTCTGTTAGATTAGATACATTTTCTCAAAATAACAGAAACCAAAAGTTTTACGAACTTAGAGGATATAAAAAATTAGGCTCTATCTTTTTTCCGAAGCAAAGTGAACACCCTTTTTATTGTTATGAATTAATCCTTTGAAAACAGACATCACACTAAAAAACATCAACAAACTCGCTATTCCTGCATTAATCGCTGGAGTTGCCGAACCTATCTTGTCTTTAACTGATACTGCAATTATTGGTAACGTCGATTACAATGCTGCAGAATCTTTAGCAGCTGTAGGAATTGTAGGAACTTTTATATCGATGCTGATTTGGGTTTTAGGACAAACAAGAAGTGCCATATCATCTATTGTTTCGCAACATATTGGAGCAAATAATTTAGACAAAGTAAAGAACCTACCTGCTCAAGCCATTTTTATTATTACATCAATAAGCATTCTAATAATAATTACAACATTACCTTTTGCATCTCAAATTTTCAAGCTTTATAATGCATCAAATCTTATTTTAGAATATAGCGTTGACTATTATCATATTAGGGTTTTCGGATTCCCATTTACCTTATTCACTTTTGCAATCTTTGGAACTTTTAGAGGTCTTCAAAACACTTTTTACCCAATGATAATTGCCATAATTGGAACTATAGTAAACGTCATTTTAGATTTTGCTCTGGTTTATGGTATTGAAGGTATTATCAATCCAATGCATATTAAAGGCGCAGCTTATGCAAGTGTCATTGCTCAAATTACAATGGCATTATGTTCCGCTTACTTCTTATTGAAAAAGACGGATATTTCATTAAGGATTACTTTTCCATTTAATACTGAAATTAAAAATTTTACGTTAATGATTCTCAACTTATTTGTAAGAACATTAGCTCTAAATGCAACCTTATATTTTGCAACACGTTTTGCAACTTCTTATGGAACCGAATATATTGCAGCGTACACTATTGCCATTAATCTTTGGTTCTTAGGAGCATTTATAATTGATGGTTATGCAAGTGCTGGAAATATATTGTCTGGAAAATATTTTGGTGCTAAAAATTATGAAAAACTAGTTGAATTAAGTCGATTCTTGATTAAATGTGGAATTGGTGTCGGCTTTATTTTAGCTATATTAGGTTTAATATCCTATAATTTTATTGGCTCAATTTTCACACAAGACCAATTAGTTCTAAATGAATTCTATAAGGTGTTTTGGATTGTTTTAGCTATGCAGCCATTTTGTGCTTTAGCCTTTATTTTTGATGGTATGTTTAAGGGTATGGGTAAAATGAAGTTTTTAAGGAATCTGCTTTTATTGTCAACAGGTTTAGTTTTTATACCTATTTTATTCGTACTAGACAGCTATAACTTGAAATTATATGCCGTATTTATTGCATTAACACTTTGGATAATCGCTAGAGGAATACCTTTAATCATAAAATTCAGGCAACTATTTTTATCGCTTTCACAAAAGACGTAACTTTGGTCGATAATCGACTTTAAAAAATATCACTATGGACATTATGTCATTTTTAACCGGAAATGGTTTGTTTCTTATTTTAGGAATAGTACTCGTTGTTGTATATTTCATTAACAGAAATAAAAGGCGATAATGAGCAGTATTCGAATTACTAAGCAATTCTCTTTTGAAACAGGTCATGCCTTATATGGTTACGACGGAAAATGTAAAAACGTTCATGGACATAGTTACAGATTAGATGTCACTGTTATCGGAACACCTATTTCTGATAACACCAATGTGAAATTTGGAATGGTTATCGACTTTAGTGATCTGAAAAAAATCGTTAAAGAAGAAATTGTAGATGTCTTTGACCATGCAACTGTTTTTAATAAAAACACACCTCATGTCGAACTCGCAAAAGAACTAAGAGAAAGAGATCATAATGTATTGCTTGTCGATTATCAACCAACAAGTGAAATGATGGTGATTGATTTTGCTAAAAAAATAAAAAATAGATTACCAAATAATATCAAACTACACTCTTTAAAATTACAAGAAACTGCAACCTCATATGCACAGTGGTTTGCTTCAGACAATGACTAAACAAACTCACATAAAAATTCCTGAAGGCAAATTTATTTATTTTGCTTCAGACAATCATTTAGGTGCTCCAACTATGGAAGCTTCTCTGCCTCGTGAAAAGAAATTTGTAGCATGGTTAGACGAAGTTAAAAAAGATGCAGCTGCTATTTTTTTATTAGGTGATTTATTCGACTTTTGGTTTGAATATGGAACTGTTGTTCCAAAAGGGTTTGTAAGGACTTTGGGGAAATTAGCAGAAATTAGCGATTCTGGAATCCCAATTTATTTCTTTGTTGGTAATCATGATTTATGGATGAATGGTTATTTTGAAAACGAACTTAATATCCCTGTTTTTCATAAACCTAAAGAATTTATATTTAACGATACCTCTTTTTACATTGCTCATGGTGATGGTTTAGGTCCTTTCGACAAAGGCTACAAACGGATGAAAAAGGTATTTACTAATCCTGTGTTTAAATTTCTGTTCAAGTGGCTACATCCAGATATAGGAATGAAAGTAGCTCAATACCTTTCAGTGAAAAATAAATTGATTTCAGGTGAGCACGATGCTACGTATTTAGGAGCAGATAAGGAATGGCTCATTCAGTATAGTGAATCAAAGTTAAAAGAAGCACATCGCGACTATTTTGTATATGGACATCGTCATTTACCAATGACTGTCGATTTAGAAAACAACTCCAAATATGTTAATCTTGGTGATTGGATTCAATATTATACGTACGGTGTTTTTGATGGCAAAAACTTTGAGTTGAAAAACTTTAAGTAGGTTAAAAAGAAATACTTCGACCAAAAGGAAAATCATTAACATGACATATTCACAATTTAGGAATACACAACAATCCTTTTTATCTTCTAATGGTAGCCTAAAATATATCGATAAAGGTCAAGGTGATGTTTTACTTCTACTTCATGGTATTCCAACTTCTGGTTGGCTCTATAGAAAGATGATAGATGAATTGTCTAATAATTATCGTGTGATCGTTCCAGATATGTTAGGTTTTGGTTCAAGTGATTCCCCAAAAGGATATGATATTTATTCGCCTAAAGAGCATGCAAAACGATTACTTGAATTAATGTCATTCCTAAAAATAAAATCTTGGAATCATGTATTTCATGATGCAGGAGGTTTGTGGACTTGGGAGCTTATAAACATGGCTTCAGAAAAAATTAATGCACTAATTATTTTAAACACTATAATTTTTAAGGAAGGATTTAATCCTCCAATACGCTTCAAAAAAGGAATGATAGCAAAGTGCATTATGGCAATGTATAGTAATGGAATTACAACGAATTTGATGCTGAAAGGTTTGTTTAAAACTGGACTAAAAAGTGATAAAAACTTAACCAAGTTAGATCTTGAGGGTTATAAAACACCCTTATTAGAAGGGAAAACTAAGGCAATGTATCAGTTCTTCACGAATACGTGTAACGACTTACCTGATTATACTAATGTTGTAAGTCAATTAAAAATGCCGAAATTATTGATTTGGGGAAAAGAAGATGATTTTTTAGTCTTTGATAAGATGAAAAATAAAGTGAATGAGCTTGTAATGTCTTCGGAAGGAAATATTCACCTCATTGATGCTAAGCATTTTATTCAGGAAGAAGAACCAAGTAAAATTAATCGCCTCATATTAGACTTTTTATCTTAATACTTTTAAAATATCTTGACATTAAACTTATTTAAAAACCAAGAGTCTTATATGAAATTAACGATATGAAATTCTCCCAATTAAAATTATCTTTTATTATTGCTGCTTTACTTTTTTCATGTAGCGATACTGATGAATCAGGCACACCAGAAGATAATCTCGAAAGCAGTAAACCAAACATACTTTTGATCATCGCTGATGATATGGGTTTAGATGCAACTCCAGGATATGATATTGGCAGTATAAAACCAAATATGCCAATATTGCAAAGTATGATGACTTCTGGTATAAAGTTTAATAATTTATGGTCTAACCCGACATGCACACCTACACGAGGAACTATAATTACTGGAAAATATGGATTTAGAACTAACGTTACAGAAGTAGGTAATAACTTATCTACAGCAGAAACATCACTTCAAAGCCATTTAGATAATTCCAATTCTGGATATAACCACGCTGTAATTGGGAAATGGCATTTATCAAACAGCGCAAGCCATCCGACAGATATGGGAATTAATTATTATGCTGGCGTTTTAGGTGGTGGAGTGCCATCTTACACTAACTGGCCGTTGAGTATTAATGGACAGGCATCTACTTCAACAGAATACGCTACAACTAAACTTACAGATTTGGCAATTGATTGGATTGGTGACCAATCTCAACCTTGGTTTATGTGGCTCGCTTATAACGCAGCTCATACTCCTTTTCATTTACCACCAAATGACTTACACTACCAAGGTAATTTACCAACTGATCAAGCGAGTATTGACGCAAATCCTTTACCTTACTATTTAGCGATGCTAGAAGCAATGGATACAGAAATGGGACGACTAATAAGTTCTATGTCTGAAGCAGAACGAGAAAATACTATTATTATATTTATTGGAGATAATGGAACTCCAAATCAAGTTGTTCAAGAGTTTAATAGCAATCGCGCTAAAGGGAGTCTTTATCAAGGAGGCGTTAATGTACCGATGGTCATTTCGGGTAAGAATGTTAGTAGAGTTAATGACATCGAAAATGCTTTAATTAATACTACAGACTTGTTTGCAACCATTTCTGAATTGGCAGGTAATAGCGCTCCAGAAGTAAATGACAGCAAAAGTTTTAAGGATTTGCTTACGAGTTCCAATGTTGATACGCGAGAATATATTTATGCGGAAAGAGGAGATAATGGAGTAACCGCAGATTACACAATTAGAAATGCTACACATAAGTACATTTATTTTAATGATGGATCTGAAGCTCTTTATAATTTAAGCGTTAACCCTCTTGAAAACCCTAACTTATTAAACGCAAATCAGTTACCTTTAAGTGATTCAGATATTGATATAAAAGATGAACTAATTGAGGAATTAAATAATATCCGAAACTAGGATTCGTCTTGTTCATGCTCCTCTAAGTCTTTAGTTAAATCTAATTTTCTAAATGAAGGTGAAGCAATAGCTGTAGAAATTACAGTAATTAAAGTCATTGTTCCTCCAAAAACTACAGCAGTAGCTGTTCCCATTATTTTGGCTGTTAATCCGCTTTCAAAAGCGCCAAGCTCATTTGAAGACCCAACAAACATAGAGTTTACAGAAGACACACGACCTCTCATATGGTCTGGTGTTTTCAACTGAAGAATTGTTTGTCGAATTACCATTGAAACGCCATCAAAAACTCCACTAAAGAATAAAGCCACAACTGAAATCCAAAACACAGAGGACAAACCAAAAGCGATAATACATAAGCCAAATCCAAAAACGGCTACAAGTAACTTTACTCCTGCCTTTTTAACAATAGGAATATAAGCTGTTACTAGCATTGTTAAAAATGAACCAACATTTGGTGCTGCCACCAAAATACCAAATCCTTCAGATCCAACATTTAAAATATCTGTAGCAAAAACAGCTGCCAAAGCAATCGCGCCTCCAAATAATACTGAAATCATATCTAAGGTTAAAGCACCTAGAATAGCCTTTGTTTTAAACACAAAGTTGACACCTTCCTTTAGGCTTTGAACCAATGGTTCTCCAATATTCGGGTTTAAAATAGGTTTCTTTTTAATTTGAAATAACATTAGTAACGAAAACATCACTAATCCAAAAACTATACAAAGAGAATAATGCACTCCCATCTGATCATTTTCACCAAGCCAACTAATAGAAAATCCTGCAAAAGCAACACCTAATACACGAGCCATTTGCCAAGTAGAACTATTCCAAGTAGCAGCATTAGGATATACCTTTTTTGGGACAATTAAGGCTACTAATGAAAATATCGATGGCCCGAAAAAGGAACGTAAAAGTCCACCGAAAAATACAAGCGCATAAATAGCATATAAAATATGTTGCGTTGACCATGTTTCGGATACTTCTGGAGACGTAATCCAAAACATCCCAAAACTAATAATAGAAAACAAAGCGATACAAACTGCAAGCAGATTTCTCTTTTCTTTTTGATCTACAATATGTCCAGCAAAGAGTGCCATTCCTAAAGCCGGAATAATTTCCATTAAGCCAATTAAACCAATATATAATGGGTCTTTTGTGAGCGCATACACTTGCCATTCGATAATAACAAATTGCATTGACCAGCCAAATACTAAAGCAAAACGGACTAATATAAAAATATTAAATTCTCGATATCGCAATGCTGCGTATGGATCTTTTTTGGCCATATTTATTCTTTAATATCCCTTAGCTTTAACTGCAAACTCACATTGCCTTGCCAATGATTTTCATCAATAGAAAAGGCTGCTTTAAATGATTTTTTATTCTGAATTAACTCTAGCTTTTTTCCTAAATTAAATGCTATCCCAACAATTTTTTGTTGCCCTTGTTTAACTGTTAAACGTAAGTGCTTATCATCTTCTCCAACACATTTCCCATAACCTGTGTCTTGTAAATCTTCAGTCATGAATATTGGAGTCATGTTACCTGGACCAAAAGGTGCGAACTGACGAATAATTCGGTAAAACTTAGGCGTAATATCGCTTAGCAGAATTTGTTCATCTATTAGAATTTCTGGAGTGAGTAAACTTCGGTCTATAGTTTTAGACACCTCATCTTCAAATGCTTGTTTAAAAGCATCATAGTTTTCTTCTTTTAGTGTTAAACCTGCAGCATATTTATGTCCACCAAATTGCTCAATATGCTCGCTACAAGCTTCTAAAGCATTATAGACATCAAACCCTTTAACCGATCTTGCTGAAGCAGCTAATTTATCTCCACTTTTAGTAAATACTAAAGTAGGTCTGTAATAAGTTTCTATTAATCTGGAAGCTACAATGCCAATGACTCCTTTGTGCCAAGACTCATGATATACTACAGATGTTAATCTATCTTCTTCATTGTTTTCTTCGACCTGAATAAGAGCCTCTTTTGTAATTCTTTGATCAGCTTCTCTTCTATCGAGATTGAATTCATTAATTTCTTTAGCGTATTCTTCTACTAAAAACTCATCGGTTTCAGTTAGCAAAGTCACAGCATAATTACCATGTTTCATTCGGCCAGCAGCATTAATTCTTGGAGCTACAACAAAGACAACATCAGTTATCGTTAGTTCTTCTTTTTTTACTTCAGCAATCAATGCTTTAATACCAGGTCGTGGATTCGTATTTATGACTTGCAATCCGAAATAAGCTAAGGCTCGATTTTCTCCAGTTATAGGAACGATATCTGCACCAATAGCAGTTGCAACTAAATCTAAATATTCAGCTAATGCTTCAACAGGCTTCCCTTCTTTGGACGCAAGTGCTTGAATTAATTTGAATCCAACTCCACATCCACATAATTCCTTATAAGGATACTCACAATCATCACGCTTTGGATCTAAAACAGCTACTGCTTTAGGTAATTCTTTTCCTGGTCTGTGATGATCACAAATAATAAAATCAACCCCTTTTTCATTAGCATAGTTTACTTTATCTATTGCTTTGACTCCACAATCTAATGCCACAATTAATGTGAAATCGTTATCATGAGCAAAGTCAATACCTTTGTAAGACACACCATAACCTTCATCATAACGGTCAGGAATGTACGTTGCAATATTATCAGATTTTGTTTTTAAATACGAAGATAATAGTGCAACAGAAGTTGTTCCGTCTACATCATAATCCCCAAAAACCAAAATGTTTTCCTTTTTAAGAATCGCAGCTTCGATACGTGCAACAGCCAAATCCATATCTTTCATTAGAAAAGGATCATGCAAATCATCTAAACTCGGTCTGAAAAATGTTTTAGCAGCTTCATAAGTATAAATACCACGTTGAATTAATAAGGTCGAAACAGAACGATTTACCTGAAGTGCTTTTTGTAAATCTTCAACGGTTTTAGAATCTGGTTTTGGTTTTAGTGTCCAACGCATGTACTAATATAGAAAATTTTCGCTATATATTATGATAATGAATAGATGTTTTTACATCAGAAAACCTTCTGAACATTTCCATCACACCACAATACTTGTCGATAGAAAGATCAACTGCCTTTTTAATCTTGTCTTCATCTAATCCATCACCATAGAAATGGTACTCGACAGAAACTGTATGGTAATATTTTGGATGCTCATCAGTTAATTCTCCATAGGTATCAATTCTAAAATCGGAAAAAGGCACTTTCATTTTCTTTAAAATAGACACAACGTCCAATCCAGAACAGCCAGCTAAAGATGATAACATCATCGCTTTTGGTGATAATCCAGAATTATAACCACCATTTTCAGGCGATGTATCCATGAGTAATGTTTTTCCGCTAGGATTATCAGAATCAAACTGTAAGTTTCCTTTCCAATGTGTGACTACTTTATGAGACATATCTAAAGAATTTTTCGTTTCTTGTTAACTCAAAAATACTACTAAAAACATAACATATGGCATTAGTTACTCCTTTATCTGCAGAACACGATCCGGAAACAAAACAACTCGCAGAATTCTTTAATGAAACCCTTGGGTTTTGTCCAAACTCAGTTTTAACAATGCAACGTCGTCCTGCGATAAGTAAAGCATTTATCAATTTAAATAAAGCTGTTATGGCTAACGAAGGTCGCGTAACTTCAGCCTTAAAACGAATGATTGCTTGGGTAAGTAGCAACTCTACAGGTTGTCGTTATTGTCAAGCACATGCCATTCGTGCTGCTGAACGTTATGGTGCTGAACAAGAACAGTTAGACAATATTTGGGAATACAGAACACACTCTGCTTTTTCTGAAGCAGAACGTGCAGCTCTTGATTTTAGTTTAGCAGCTTCTCAAGTACCAAATGGCGTAGATGCTGATATTAAAAAACGCTTATATGAGCATTGGGATGAAGGTGAAATTGTAGAAATGCTTGGTGTAATTTCTTTGTTTGGATATTTGAACCGTTGGAATGATTCAATGGGAACATCTATAGAAGAAGGTGCTGTAGAAAGCGGTAACCAGTATCTTGGAAAACATGGTTTTGAAGTTGGAAAACATGATGGATCAAAATATTAAACAGAGGTAAAATTGTGGGTAATAAAACGATTCATCCCGATTTTCAAAATTATTTAAAACATAAAGACCAATCTTTAATTGATTTAGCTTTAGAAGATACAACTGCAAAACACATTAATCAAAGACTGATTATTTCTAAGATTAAGGATTAGTCTTTTATAAAATAGTATTCACTTTATTCTGTAATTGAGGAATTACCTCTTCATCAAACCAAGGGTTCTTAGTCAGCCAAAATCGGTTTCTGGGACTAGGATGCGGCAAAGTAAAATATGTAGGCAAGTAATCTTTATAATTAGCTACGGTTTCAGTTAAAGTCCGTTTAGCTTTCTCTTTTAAATAATATTTTTGAGCATACATCCCAATTAAAATCACCAATTCTACTTTTTCCATGTGGTCAAATAAAGGCTGATGCCATTGAGGCGCACATTCTTTTCTAGGTGGTAAATCGCCACTTTTTCCTTTTCCTGGATAACAAAATCCCATAGGAATAATAGCAAACTTAGTCTCATCATAAAAATCATCTGCAGACACATTTAACCATTTGCGCAATTGTCTTCCAGAAGCATCATCCCAAGGAATTCCAGAAGCATGAACTTTCGTTCCTGGTGCTTGACCAATAATAACAATTTTAGAATCTGGATGTCCTGTAGCAATTGGTCTTGGACCAAGAGGCAAATGAGCTTCGCAGATACTACATTGTCGTATATCGTGAAGTAAGTTTTCCATCATTTATTACCTCCAACAATAATAACAATCTCTCCTTTTGGAGGTTTATTGGTATAGTGTTCTAAGACTTCTTTGGCAGTGCCTCGTATTGTTTCTTCGTAGAGTTTGGTTAATTCTCTTGACACAGAAACAGGTCGCTCTTCTCCAAAATACTCGCAGAAATTGGATAATGTTTTTATCAATTTATGTGGGCTTTCATAAAAAATGATAGTTCGAGGTTCTTCAGCTAATAATAATAATCGTGTTTGTCGTCCTTTTTTTACAGGAAGAAATCCTTCAAATACAAACTTGTCATTTGGTAATCCAGAGTTTACAAGTGCTGGAACAAAAGCTGTTGCACCTGGCAAACAATCGACTTCTATACCGTTTTCAACACAAGCTCTGGCCAATAAAAATCCAGGATCTGAAATAGCTGGTGTTCCTGCATCACTGATAAGCGCAATTGATAATCCGCCTTTAATTTTATTTACTAAGCCATCAACCATTTTATGTTCGTTATGCATATGATGGCTTTGCATTTGCGTTGCGACTTCATAATGTTTGAGTAATTTTCCAGAAGTACGAGTATCTTCAGCTAGAATTAAATCGACCTCTTTAAGCACCTCAACAGCTCTAAAAGTCATGTCTTTTAAGTTTCCTATTGGTGTCGGGACAATATAAAGTTTAGGCATTATAATTTTGATTGTTTCCAAATTTACAATCTTTAGTCTATATTAACGCAACCATTAATACTATTTGGCATCTAGAAATAAACCATTCAATGTTAAAAAAGTACTTCTTTATTCTTTTTTTATGTGCTTCTTATGTTCAATCTGAAGCGCAAACTACAGATTTAGCTGTATTGGTTGAAGCACAAAACATAAGTAATACTGAAGTTTCTCAAGTACATATTTATCAAGAATTTCAATATATTATAACGATTCTTAATTCTGGAAGCTTAGTTAACAATGCAACATTCACACAAGAAATAAATGCCAATGTAAATGTCGTTTCTTTTGAGTACCAAAACGCTACTGGTGGAGCTGGAATTGTTACAGATTTAATTTTAGACGACACTACAAATGATTTGTCTGGAACAGTAACGTCGCTCCCAACAAATTCTAGTATTGAAGTAAAAGTTACGGTTATTGCTCCTACTTTTGTTGGTGGGATTGCAACAAATGTTACTGTCTTTCCTCCTGATAATACAACTGATATTGATAACACCAATAACCAATCTATTATCTCATTAGATGTTACAGATCTTGACATAGATTTTACGGTTGTTCTCAATCAAATTACACCAAATGTAGGCACACCAATAAATGCTTGGGGAGACGATGTTACTTATCAATTTACCATAAGTAATAATAGTAGTATTGCGTTTCCGTTAGATGCATTTAACATGAATATGATTAGTAATCCTGTAGAAAACGGTGAGCCAGATATTCAAGTTCAATCTTTAGATTGTATTGCTACAACAAATGGTGTGTTGTGTCCAGATCTTATTCCGTTTTCAATAGCTACAGTCCATCTAGGAAACGTTTCAGAAATTTTCGCTTTTAATGACGCAATTGTATTTCCTGTAAATGGTACAATTACTATTGAAATCGTTGTCAAATTTCTTGAAGGTCCATGTGCTGAAACTCCTGATGTTATTAATATTGAGAGTTTAGTTGAAATAGAATTAAGTCATGATAATGTATCTCCAAACGAATCAAATATTGTCGATACACTTTTATTAACTCCTGAAGCTTGTTTATTAACTGATCTTGCCATAGAAACTGAAGTCATTCAACCAACAAGTGGAGCTATTAGTGATTGGACTGATAATGTTATTTTAGAAACTGTTGTTACTAATTTAGGAACATTTGATGTGCCAATTCAATTCTTTCTTCAGAATCTGAGTTCAGCAGCTGGTACATGGAATTTAATTAGCGTGACTTGTACAGGAACAACTGGCCCTTTTGATTGCAATGATCTTATGTTTAGTCTAAATGGAGAGTCTTGGAACACCTTGACTTTTGTTATTCCACCAGGAGTAACTATTACAGTAGAAACGGTTTTAAATTTTGAAGAACCTCAATGTAGTCTAAATACTGCGTTTTTCACATCACAAATAAGAAGTGCGATTATTATCATTCCTGATGATGTAATTGATATTGATTACAGTAATAATTTCGACGATGATTTTGTTGTTCTTTTTCCTGCGGAAGAGTGCACTACTTCAGATTTAACTGTTACCAAAACTCAAATAGACCCTCAATTACCTGTTGGTGGCACTGATCAAAGTCCGATGCCTTGGGGAAATGTGACTTATGAAATTACAGTAAGTAATATTGGTGATGAAGATACGTTTATGACTTTAGTAGATTTATACTCGAATTCTGGAGTTAATTCGACTGGTGTTTTAAGAAGTATTGACTGTGTTTCTGCTTCTGGTGGAGCTTCATGTGGTACTATTTCTGTTCAAAATATTGATGTTGAAATAAATCAATCTTCAACAGATTTAATATTTTGGGAAATCACTCAAGATGATAATTGGTTTATGCCTGCTGGATCATCTGTGACATTTAGAACTGTTCATTCATGGTATCCAGATTGTAGTAACGAACCAATACCAGTAATAAATAACGTAAATGTAATTGCTTATGGAGGAATTCCTGATGGCAATATTACTAACAATGGTTTTTCAGCAACTACTTATTTTACACCTTGTGTTGATTTAATAATTCAAACGTTTCCATCGTCTTCAATAATTCCTATAAATTCAACATTCAATTGGATTGTTGACATCACAAATAGTAACACGAGTTCGACAGCAATTGATGCTACATTTTCTAATATAGTAAATCCTGCGTTTAGCATTATTGGACCTCCAACGTGCCAAATACAAAATGGTACTGCAACATGCATTACAAACTTTAATGTAACTGGTTCCACTATTACTGGTACGATTCCTTTACTTGAAGCGGCTTCAACGATACGTGTTTTAATTCCTGTAATGGCTCCAAATTATGGAGGTATTTTTAATAATACTGCTGATGTTTTTCCTAGTGCTATTAATAATGAAGAATTAACACCAGAAACAAATATTTCTATTAGTAACGCTCAGGTTGTATCACCAACCTTAATTAAAAATTATAATCCTGATACTATCATAGCAGGAGCTGCAAGCACATTAACATTTACCATTAATAATGTAGCAATAAATCCTGTTCAAAATGATATTGCATTTACAGATAATCTTTCTCCAGAACTAAATTTAGTAGACTCACCAATTTGGGTAAATGCAAATGGATGTACGGCAAATTTTATTGGAAATACAGGTGATAGCTTTGTTGGTATAACTGATTTAACGTTTCCCGAAGGTGTTAATAGTTGTACCTTTTCAGTTCAAGTGACTTCAGGTATTATTGGAATCTATCTAAATGATGATTCTAACTTTAGCAATCAGAATAATATTGATACAACACAAACTGAAGCTACACTTATAGTTATTGAAGACACTTCAAATGTTGATATTGAAGTATTAAAAACCGTATCTGAACCATCCGTGTTTTTAAATGACGTCATAGATTTTACAATTACTGCAACTAATATTGGTACAACAACAGCCTCTCAAATTGAGATTTTAGAGAATTTACCTCTTGGATATCAATATATATCTCACACAACAACACAAGGTAATTATGATACAGTGCCATCAATTTGGAGTTTATCTGCTTTAAATCCTAATCAATCTGAAAGCTTAACGCTTACTGTTCGTGTGATTTCTTCAGAAGATTTACTAAATATTGCTATTTTAAATCAGGTAAATGAAGTCGATAGAGATCCTACAAATAATGATGACTTTGCTGAAACTTCAGTAGAAAATTGTTTAAATATTCCTGAAGGGATTTCTCCTAATGACGATGGTTTAAATGATGTTTTCGTAATTCCTTGTTTAGAGCTTTATCCAGAAAATTCTATTAAAATATATAATCGCTACGGAACACTTATATTTCAGACTAATGCGTATCAAAATAATTGGAATGGCACGGCAAATAGAGGTTTTCTTGATAATTCAGGCCTGCTTCCAGTAGGAACTTATTTTTATATCTTAGAGATTTCTGAAGGAATAGAACCTGTAATCGGTTGGGTATATTTAAACTATTAAGATCTCACTTCTTTCCCTAGAAAATAAGACACGAATAAAAATGGGATTGCAAAAACCGATAATCCAATGGAATGTCCTGCATCAACATGCGCAGCAGTAGCTAAAACTAAATCAAAGAAAAAACCAGCATAAGCCCATTCTGTAAGCCAATTACTTTTACGCCATAAAATCATTACAACCCCTAAAATCTTTACAAGAGCTAAAGGAATTACAATGTAGGTTGGGTAATTAAAGCTTTCGAAAAAACC
>OJDV01000242.1_pt1 | contig 20608 bp, 21 predicted proteins | sample 1592911 | NCBI WGS metagenome assembly OJDV01 (sample SAMN05416860, study PRJEB24817) | seawater metagenome | isolation source: Sea water | place: Canada:Atlantic | collected 2013-11 | reverse complement strand
TGTGCCGACCAAATATTTTAATTTTGAGATTTTGGATTTTTGGCAAGATTTTTTTGCGGCCGAAAAAAAAATCGAGTAGCCACCAACGATGAACTCTGACACGTCTGTTGTGCCTGTCGCATCACTCAACGCAGTCAAAGAGTGTGCGCTGCTCACATACGAAATAGACCAGATGTCGCTGTACCTGTTTGATCAAGCACACGCGCGCCTGGAGGCGACGCGCGACAACGCACTCGACAAGAGAGACTTTGCGGCGTACGGTCCTCTGCGTCCGAAAGGGTCGTTTGACAGAGACGCGTGTGACGAATTTATGGAGTGGGCGGCCCAGCATGCGGCTGGCTGTGCACAGCTGCGTCTCGCAGGGTCCGACTTGCTGCGGCCAACGAAGCTCTTTGTCTCGTCGCAAGAGATCTCAAGAGCAATGCAAGCCTACGCAGACGCCGACTTCCCGCTTGAAGGTTTCACACACACCGACGACGAGTGGCTCAAGGCAAACAGTCTTCACTCGCTGAGCGAGCTCATCAACAGTTCCCAGCTCGGAAGAGGCGTCGAATCTTTGCCCTTCTGGACAACTCTTGCGTTCCTGTTGCACGACTCGGGCCACTGGTCGCTGCTTGTCTACGAGCGCCGGCACGACAGGGCGACGCTCGCCGAGAGCACGCTCGTGCACCACGACTCGCTAGCACCAATGCACGAAGAGTACGCGATGTGCGTTGTCCAGATGCTACAATCTAGTGGAATCATCCGACCAGACATCGAACCGGTCCGCATTGACAGCGAGGCCCGACAACAAGGCGGCTGGCAGTGCGGCTATGCGTCTGCGGCTCGTCTAATGGAGCGAGTTGGAAAGTTGAACGACTCTGCAAATGCTATTATTTCTACGCCGGAAAGAATGCAGCGATTTCTCGGCAACCTTGTCGATCTGAGCGTTGGCGCAAGAACTTGCTCACAACTGCGAGAGCGCTATTCTCGCATCTACGTGACAAAGTGAACAATGACACACCTGCTTGACCTTTGTACACTCTTTTACAATCCGCGTCCTGTCTATCTGAGTGCATCTGGCTCGCCGATCCCCAGCATTTCCGAGGACAACTCCAGCCAAGATGCACCGTGCTGTGTGTGGCGAAAGGGAAAGAAGCCAGCGACACTGCGCGCCATGCGTCGTTTGTCTCTATTGACAGACCGGCTACCACCGCTCCCAGCGACCAATTTGAATCTCAGTGTGCACCTAAGACACACAAATTCCACTGGACCGATGTCGATCTCGCCGCTCATCGATTCAAAGCGACACAAGCACCTAGCAGCGTTCTGTTCCTATGTACCTCTTCACAATTGGGTGTCACCGGCGCGCATCGCCGCCCTCTTCGTAGCGGTCAGACTCTTTCCTTCGTTGTGGCGTCGCATATTCGAGGGAGCATTCGGTGTACCTGTCGACGAGCGAGTCGCCAAGACCGTCAACCGCTTCACAGAGGTCTTTGGATCGCCAGCGCCACAAGAGGGCATCGAACATATGGACATCTTCCATTGCTACCATCGCACGATCGACAACAACGAACGCGCAGCGTTGTTCAGGGAGCACAAGCCATTCCTGACAGCAGTGAAGCAGCCGGTTAAAACTCTTTGTCGAGGTTCGCACGTGCAGGTCTTCAGGGCGTCTATGTACTTTGTGGCGGCACGTCCACACTCTTCGCGACGCGACAGAGAGGCGTTTGTCGATTTCCTGACAATGGTGGAGGCTCTTCCGAGAAGGGAGGCAGCGCTTCTCAGAGACAGCTGGTCAGAAATGCGCACGGCGTCCGAGCAGCAGATCGTGAGAATTGTACGTTGCTTTAGATTCACAGCAGACAACACGTTCAAAGTAAAAGTGTCAGCGAAACCTTGAAAGTCTGTGTATTGCAAATTCAGGGGAAAATTTTGTGTAAATTTTAAAACATGCCGTTAAATGAAACTGTCCGAGGTTTAAAATTTAAACGACGCGTTGCGATAGGATGTAACATTCCCGATGAATGAACCTTTCTGTGCCGCGCTCATGTCGCACACAAGACTTCCATTGCGAGCCACTGTGAGCTCCTCGACGCGCACCTTTCCTTTCACCACAACAGAGAGCTTCTCCCCGTTCTTGACTTCAAGAAGGCGGATGCTCGTCGACACGTTTGCCGGAACGACGATTGATCGTTCTATCTGTGCCGTCTTTGTCTTGGGGGCTGACGCCTTTTCAACCTTTGGCTTTGGTGTGGCTTTTTTCACTGGAGTCTTCTTCGCTGGAGTCTTCTTCACCGGAGTCTTCTTCGCTAGAGTCTTCTTCGCCGGCGCCTTTTTGGCAGCAGGCTTCTTAGACGCATTTGCAGGTTGCACGTGAACGCTTGTGTCTGTGTGTGCTGTGAACGGTCCGCTTGTTGGATCGACGACGCGGACGAGGTGGAGTGTGTCTCTCTGTGGCGAACTCATTGTTTCAAGTGTGCAAGTTTGAAGGTTCACTTCTGAAAGGAGCTCTCGCGGCGATCTAATGAAGAAACTTGTGTTCGTTTAAGAATCCTTTGCAGAGCGTACGCCCAGCACATCGTTGAATTTGCCACAGCTTGCCAGCGCCGCGAACGCACAGCAGAACAGTGAGATAGTTAGGGCGAACATCGCACCGGCCCACGCAATCCACTCTGTCGATTCCAGTGCATCTAGATCTCGCACGAGGACACTATCGTCTGCCGGGGCACCTTCTGGTCGGCTGCCGTCCCCTTCGCACACGCCAAACTCGTCAAAGCGGGCATTACCGCCAACGATCCCGTGGCAATCTCTGCACGAATCGCTGTTTCCCGCGCACACACCGCACGCGTCGTACTCTGCCGAACCGAGCGGAACACCGAGGCAATCTGCACAGCTTGAGCCGTCGCCGCCGCACACGTCGCATGCATCGTAGACAGCTGTTCCGTGTACGCAACCCGTGCAATCCATGCAAGACGAGTCGTCGCCTCCGCACACGCCGCACAGGTCCAGTTCAGAGGTTCCGTGCAAGACCATTGCACAGTCTGTGCAAGTAACGTTGGCACCGCCACACACGCCGCATGCATCGCGAACGAGTCCACTGTCGGCTATTCCATCACAGCCGAGGCACGACACGTCTCCGCATGTGCCGTTGCAGGCAGGAGGTTTGACGTCGTACGAACACTGAGACTGCTTGAACGTGCGTTCGACGTCAACTCCTGGAAGCTCTGGCGTTTCGCATATAGCGAAAACGTCTTCGTCAAACTCTGCACCGCCGATTTTCCCGACGCAGCCGCACGGCTCTTTGACAAATCCGCACTGGCATGGCACAAACGACTCGGACGTGAAATCTGAACAACCGTCGAAGAATTGCACTTCGCACTCCATCTGCGACAGTTCTCCCGTCAAATATGCACAAAAAGTTGTGTTGAGGGCAACATTCAAAGAGCAGAATCCCGGAACACTCGTTGAACCCACAAAGCCACAATCTTCCGCCACTTCATCCAGTGGACAGGAACTGCAAATGGTCGGCGGAATTGGGTCTGGAAACTCACACACTGAGTTGCAGTCGAATTCGCACTCTCCGCACAATTGATGGTCAAAGAACGGAGGCCACGGGGCCTCGATTTGATTTCCTTGCACTCGAATCTCCTCGTACATCGCGCCAGCGTCTGTGGCCATCTCTTCCGGAAGCGGTCCGCTAAAGTTGTTGAACGAGAGGCCGAGCTTGGTCAATCCGTCAAAATCAAACACCGGAACGCCGCCAAACAGTCGGTTGCCGTCGACAAAGAATGTTTCCAAATCCTCTAGCAGCGTCCAATCGCCGAGCAGTTCGCCTTGCAGTTCGTTGTAGGCGAGACAGAGTTCTCTCAGTTCGAGTGGCAGCTCTGTCGGAAGCGGCGGCGGACCGCTCAGCTGGTTGTTGTCTGCCAGAATCGATTTGAGGTTCTCCAGGAGCGCAAGGTCGGGCAGACCTCCGTCGAGTTTGTTGTTGCGAACGTCCAGCTCAACGAGGCAGCGCCACGCCGACTTGTAGCGTCCGCACACGGGGCTGCCACCAATTCCTGTGCCTCTGATGCGCAGAGTTTTGAGCAGTGGCAGCGAACAGAGCGTGTCATCTTCCGAGAAATCTCCGACAAGGTCGACAATGTCGATCAACTCGATCTTTGTCAGTTTGCCTGCGAACGCCAGCGACGACGGCAAGCCGACGTTACCGACTTCGACGCCAACAAGCCGCAGCTCTTGCAGCTCTGTGAACAACTCAAACGCAGTGTCGCCGAGCGCAAATGCCGGCAGCTGCAAGTAGTCGCCAAAGTTCCCGTCGTCGTCGTCCTCTTCGCGTGGCATTTTGTGCGCAATGCGAATTGTCTCGGCGTGCCGCATCTGCTCCCATGCGACATTGGTAATCACGCCGCTGAGCGTCGGCACGTTGTCGAGCAGCACGCGTCGAACCATTCCAGGTGCATCTTCGTAGCACTCGGCGACAGGCGAGTCTCCCTCGGCGCGTCCAAAGTTCGAGTCACAGACACTCGAAATGTCACCAAACTGCAAGTAGAAGCTGCACGCGCGCTCGTTGCGCAGCGTTGTGTGCTCGCAGAGTTCGATGAACAGACGTTCCGCCGGTGTCTGTGGCATAGCGCGCACAGTGTCGCAGAGCAGCGCAATGCCAAAAACCGCCAGTTTAGCTGTCGACATGCCACCGCCACCGCCAGTCCGTTTCACTGGAACAGCCTTCTTGGACTCGCGCGCCTCACTGCGCACATCAATGACTTCTCTGCGTCCGGTTGGTCGCCAGAAGCGACGACAGCAGATAAGCCACGCAATTCCAAAGCGAGACATGCACACTGCGGCCAACAGGAACATCAGAACCGCCGAAAGGAGGCCGAGCAGCATCCATTCAACGAGTGCGTCGTGCAGGTCTTCGCCGAGAATGTCAGCCGAGCAATCGCCTAGATCGGGGCTCTCTCGTACATCGACGCACTGGCCACACCGATTGCGAGCAAAGTGGCCAGAGCGCGTTCCGTGGCAATCGAGGCACGACTCGCCATCGCCGTCGCACACATCGCACTCGTCGTAGACTGCGAGGCCGCACACGACGCCAGCGCAGTCGAGGCACTCGTTCGCACCGCCACACACACCACAGACGTCGTACGTCTGACCGTTTGGCAGTCCGTCGCAGCCAGCGCACGACTGATTGTCACCGCCGCACACATCGCACTCGTCGTACTCGGCGGTGCCGGCAACCTGACCAGCGCAATCCTTGCAGTCGTTGAGACCTCCGCACACACCGCACGCGTCGACCGTCGCAGTTCCGAACAACTGTCCGTGGCAGTCTAGACACGTCGAGCAGTCGCCAAAGCACACGCCGCACGCGTCGCGCTCCTTGTCTTTGCACGGCGCACACGCGTTTGTTCCGCCGCAAACGCCGCAGCGGTCGACTTCCATCGATCCTCCGACAATACCCATGCAATCGACGCACTCGTCTCCGCCGCAGCACACGCCGCATCGGTCGTACTCGGCCGTTCCAAACGGCGTTCCGGTACAATCAACGCACGTAGAGTTGTCGCCGTTGCACACATCGCACGCATCGTACTCTGCGGTTCCGAATGGAGTCGATGCACAGTCGAGACACGATTGGCCGTCTCCGTCGCACACATCGCATTCGTCGTAGCGAGACGTGCCGAACGGTACTCGGAAGCAGTCACGGCAAGACTCTCCGTCTCCGCCACACACGTCGCAAATGTCATAGACGAGCAGTCCTGGTTCGCCTGTGCAATCCATGCAGTCGTTCGTGCCACCGCACACGCCACAGTCGTCGACTACAGCGCGGTCTGGTTCGAATTCCGCTTCGACCCCGTCGCAGCCGACACATTCAGTGTTGTCTCGTTCGATTATGCAGGATTGGCCGTCGCTGAAACCCACGCCCTCGCTGACCATGATGTTGCGTACTTCGAACGGATACTCGTCTGCGGTGATCACCACGTCGTCTGTGATGTTCTGACCAATTACACAGATATCGTTCTCTCGAATAATGTAAGAGCGGCCAACTTGTTGACACTCGCTGATGATGCACCGCGGAACAACAGATAGTGACGTGTTGACAATCAACAGGAAGTCTGGATTCATGTCGTTGTCGCAGAAGCGAAACTCGTTGAGAAACCGCAAGTCTGTGTTTGACGCCCGAAAAGTCACAGAGTTTGACGAAAAGCAGACATCCTCGCCTCGCAGCTTTGGGGCATTGACGACGATGAATTCAGGGACGTCAATGCAACTATTGACCGTGCCGTTTCCGTAGCTCCCGTCAAGTTCTGGCATATCAGAGATGCCTAGAAACTCTAGTTGAGAGTAGCAACGGCCCTGGAACAGCATTTCGTCAAAAAAGTCCTGTGTGACAGTCACATTGGTTCCAGCGGGCGCGAACTCGTCTCCGACGATAAAGTAGTTGACGAGTCCGACGGGCAGATCCGTGCGACCGGTGAAGATGTCCGTACATTCAGCCGGGCTGGCAAGAGTGCCAGACCCAGGAAGCACTCCATGCGAGTCTCGCGTGATTGTCATCACGAAAGAGTTGAGCCGCGTGAACACGTAGAAGAACGGGAATGCGAATCTTGTGCCGTCTCCGATGTCCCAGCCGACTTGAACTGCCGGGTCAATCCACCAATCGGTCATGGCAATGACAACGACACGGTCGTCGACATCACAGACGATGCCTGGGTACGAGCAGAGTGTCGATGCAGTGGGCGGGGTCTGCCAAGTGGGATGGAGGAGCGACAGGCCTCCGTTTCCGACAATAAAGCCGCGTGTAATCAGAATGTGATCGAGTTCCGCAGTGTCTGCGAGCGCAATCACACTGGATACACAGGCGGCTGCCAACAACACAAACGCTAGCATGATCCCAGTTTTCTTGTACGCTTGGCGGAGCGACACTTGTGCGAGACAGTGTTTATTTTTCCTCTGTCGACAGATAGCCACAGTCGAGTGTGCGATTGAGGTCGACAGCGACTGTGTTGGCTAGCCATCCGGGCATGACAGTGTCAAATTGGTTGTCTCGCACATCGCAACTCTGGACAAACGGCCGGATTGATTCTGGCACACGCTCAACACCAAAGATCGTCACGGCTTCGATAATTCTCGGCGACAGCTCGACGTCCTCTAGGGACGTGAAATTGTTGCGTGCCACCTCGTACACGGCGATGCGCGGCGGAACTGGCGCGCGACCAGTGAGCTCGTTGCCAGAGAGCTTGAGTGTGTGAAGTTTGCACAGTGCAGTGCTCGAACCCTCGCAGACGCTCATGTTCCCAGAGAGCGCGTTCGAGGAGACGTCAAAGACCGTCAGCAGGCTGGATTCAACGCTCTCGCAGGCCAGACTGTCGGCGAGATTGCCGCTGAGAGCGCACGAGGCCAAATCCAACTGGACCATCTGGTGCAATTGTTCGGTTGGGATCATCCCGAAGAGTCCGCTGTTCTCGGAGAGATCGAGAGACCGAGAACCGATTGCGCCAATCGCTCCCAAATCTCCACTCAAGCCGCAGTTGCGAAGTCCGACCGTGTGCACGCCCTGCTCAGAGAGCGCGTCGATCGGCAGTGCAAAGTTGAGCGGCACGTCGCGCAATCTGACTTGAAAAACTCGCTCGCCGGGCACGCAGTCCACGCCGTCCCAGTCACACTCTGCCGCATCGCTGCACCAATTGTGCATGTGGTCGGCGATGTGTGGGGCGCGCGTGCAGAGTTCATCAAGCAGCGGCGTCGCTGCACCAATTGACACAAATAACGACAATACAACAGCAAACAGCATACCGGTTGTTGTCTGTGTCGACTGAAAGAGCGCCAAGTCTGTCACAACCATTAAATTATTTACACTAACTCAAAGTTTACTCTCAACCGAGTCATAGATCGTCGGCGTCACGGGGACGACGACTTGATCGTAGCGATTGCCGCGACGTGGCGCATTCTCGGCGGAATCGTAGTCAGTCGACAAGTTCGAGTTGACTTTTGTCGGAGCTGGGCCATACGTGTCACGAATAGGGGGCGCAGGGCCATATTCACCAATGGTCGGAGCCACGTCGTAGACTGGACGACGAGAGTGGGTTGTCAGGTCCAGTGCAGCTTCGTTCAAATTCCCGTCCGAGTCAAATGCTCGTTCACCAACTTGAACGCCACTCCTGTGACAGTACCAGCCAACTCCCAGTACTAGAACGAGCATAGACAGTACGCCGATGCATGCCAGGATCGCAACCAGCACGATGGCGTTCTCCTCTGAGCGCCCCTCGATGTCGGCCATTTGAGACTCCTCGACGTCAATTGCAACCTCTTTTTCGTCCGCCTTTGACAAAAGTTCGCCTTTGTTCGCAACCGTCTCTGTTGTCGTTGTTTGTGGCGGTGTAGTCGTCGACGTGGCACTCGTTGTCGTCGTTGGCACAGGTGTCGGACTGGGGGTTGGCGCAGGTGTCGGACTGGGGGTTGGTGAAGGTGTAGGGTTTGGTGTCGGAGGAGTTGGCGATGGAGTTGGGCTGGGTGTCGGCTGAGGTGTCGGCGAAGGAGTCGGCGCAGATGTGGGTGCCGGGGTTGGGCTCGGCGTTGGTGCGAGCGTGTAACAAAGGTTTGAGATGTTTGCACCGCACGCCTCGAAAGTTTCCCCGATCGCATATCCGAAACAGTTCTGCTCGGTTGATCCTGGTCCGTCGTCAAACAACTTGCAGGTCACAAGACTTTCTATTGTGATACGCGCGCTGCCCCTGAGATTGTTGCCCTGGATGTAGAACTCCTTCACGTTCATGTCAACTAGGAAAAATAAATCGATCCCACCGTAGAGGCTGTTGTGCGAGATGTCGAAAACTTCCAGGGTGTGGAGGCTTCTCATTTTGGCGTAGCGCGGAGTGCCCTTGAGGCCGAGCCCGCTGAGGTTTAACTGTGTAATGTACCCTTGAGAGTTGCATACAACAACGCCGTGTTGTCCGGGCTCAGTCGAACAGGTCGAGAAACCCTCTCCAAGCAAGTGGATATCGACGTTATCCTCGTTGATCTCTCTGATCAGTTCTCCGGCCAGTAGTCCATGGAAAGGATGAAGTGTAACCTCTTCACAATTAACAGCGCAAACGAGCGAAAGTATTAATGAGATGAACACGCGCGACATTCTTGGTTGTCGGTTGGTTGGGTGAACGACTGGTCGGCCGTCTCTTGAGTGGCGTGTCTATTGAAAACGCACAGCCCACTTTGCAACTATGACCTCAAAGGAAAAGTCGCCGTTTGAGGATGCAGCGACCCGCTTGGCGATGCGCGAGGTAAACATCGGAGACAAAGACGGACCGCCGCTCTTTGACGACGATGACGACGACGATGATTTCACAGACGCGGACGGGAAACATGCGCTCGATTTTTCAAGCGACGAAGAGGACGGCGAGCCCGGGTCGCGCGTCAGAGATTGGCTCCGGCGCATCTGCGTCGACGGCAGCGAACTCGACGACGTCGATCAGGCGATGTCAGATAAGCCAGTTGGCTTTGATGGAAGCGGAAGTGGCGCCAATAGTGAGCCAAAGGCGGCTATCCAGATCAGCAACAGTGTCGTCAAGGCCAAGCTCAACCAGAGCATCGACTGGCAGTTTGTTGTTCCGCGTGGAGCGGCGTACGGCCTGCAATTTGAGCCGAAGAACTTTGGTGCGATCGACTTTGCCATGACAAATCCGCGAGTCACTGCGCGCACCTATTTCAGTGGGTTTGTGAGCTTGAGCGGCGCCAAGGAGATCACCGACACACTCGTTGCACTCGAGAAGACGATTGACGTCTTTCGTTCGATGCGCGATCACAGCAACAACGCACCGTACGCCGATCTGAGGTGTGAAACTGTGCGAGTCGTCAATCTCGTCGGCGACACCAACTTGCCGTTTCGAGTCTCGCTCGACTCGCTTGCGGCCTACCCGTTTGTCAAATACAAACCGGAAGAGTGGCCTACGGCCAACATTCGCATGCGCGATCTCGCTCCAGAGAAGTACGGCGAGCGCAAAGCGCTTGCGCTCGTGTCAGCGAATGGACATGTAGTTATGTCTGGAGCTCTGTCGCGCGCCGACCTCGTTGACATCTATCGCTGTGTGCTGCCAGTTCTCAAGGCTTGCGCCGAGACCGACAAGCATGTAAGCGCTGCACACGCAACAGGCGATCATCGATTGCGTGCCACAGAGAAGCAGCGGAGGATCGAGAACACGCCGTCGTCTTCACTTTCGATCATTCAAGTGGATCCGTCGGCGCAGAAAGTCAAGATCGGCAGTGCACACAAGGCCATCAGAGCAAGCGATGGCCGAGAAGTTGCACTCGTCACAGGCGGAGTTGTGGCAGCAAAGTCTGGAACGAGTGTCCTGTCGACACGACGATCGGCGAAGCGTTCAATGCCAACCGGTTTGGAGAGTGCGCGCAACACAATCGCCCTGCAGTCTGTGGCCAGGCACGCTGAGAATGCAAAGGCAGCGCTTCGCGCAGAGCTCGAGGCTGAGGTGCGTGGACCGAGTGGAGCACGAGTACAAGCGCAAAAGGTGCGCAAATTGTCGGATAGTGACGCAAAGCATCTGGCCAGGTTACACAAGTAAAGTTCAAGCCTTTATTCATAAAATCGCCTCGAGCACAATCGTCATTTACTCTGGTCAGATCTGCTGATGTAGCGTCTCGGGACGATCTCTGACATCAGCATTCCGGCATAGACAAGCGGGCAAGCAAGAATTCCAATCAATCCAACGTTCATAGCGGCAGATGCAAGCTTTTCTGTAATTTTCCAAATCATCGTTTACTCTGGTCAGATTTGTTGCTCGTAGACAAACTGGACGATCGAGGCGAACCACATGGCCGCCGCCACCGACATCCAGCTATTGCGACGAAATGTCGAGCCAATTGGTCTGAAGAATGCTGCACCAAAGAACACAGTGAATCCGGTCGCGCGCACGGCCAGCCACAGTCCATAGTCGGACGATTCGGCCAAGTAGACAATCCAGATCACCGAGAGCAGCACGAGCAGCGAGACGTAGTAGATTCGTACGAAACCGGTGAGGAATGTCGCGAGGAGGACAAGCACCGTTCGCCACGTGAGCTGCGCCGCCGCTGCCGCCACAGGATCTCCGCCTGCGCCATGCAGCCCGACAACAGTTCCGTCGAGGATGATGCTCACAAAAATGAGCGCCACACCTGCGATGAGAGGATCGAAGAGTGTCGCAGACCGCCGACCGTGAGAGTTGCGCAACGACGCACTCGAGCCCGACAGTGCGTTCTGTGCGAGAGTGTAGACTGCCGTCTCGAAGAAGAAGAACGCCAAATATACAAGTAGCGTCACGAGTGGACTACGTGTGTAGAGGTAGGACATGAAAATGCCGAGAACGAGTGGCAGCTGCCACATGTCCTGTGCGTGCACGCTCGAGTAGAGATCGCGACTGACGTGTGCACACGCCGCCATGAACTGCGATTCTCCCCTCTCGCGGGACGCCGCCCGTCTCTCAAAGAGTGTACGAGTCGGCATTTGGCGAGCCTGGTCGTGCTGGCCGCTTTTGTTGGAGCTAAGAAATGAATTGTGACTGGTTCAATCGTCGCTGGGCACCTCTGGAAATAGCTTCAGAGGGGAAGAGTCGCTGAATGCGGCAGAAAGCGAGAATTTCGACAGGTAGTCTTCGCTCAACGCCTCGAAGCGATCAAACGTCACAGACGAGCCGAGGCTGTATGTCCCGGCAGCTTTTTGTGGAGGAAACATCATCGTAAACGAGAATCCGTCGTCCCTTTGGCGGACGAGAAAGAAGTCTGGGATGTCGGCCAACATATCTACAATTTCCTGTGAGCCTTTGCCTGCCACGATTCCAATCGAATAGCGGGAAGATCTCTCTGAGTCTGCCGTTAGAATGACGTTGATTGTGGCTCGTGCGACTCCTGAAAACCTTGGATGCTTGTTGGCCACGGCGACGAGCAGCATCGACATCACACTCCTCAGCTCTGCGCGAGTTTCCTGGATAGGAAGTGAAACCTCTATCCCGTGAAAGTTTTTTGCGGTAATAGACTTAGTAGAATCGGTCATTGTTGGAAGGGAACGTGATTTGTGTCGAGTTTTCAATCGTTCTCGAGGCGAAAGTCCTTCAAGTTGGACGCATCACAGTCCGGGAACGCCACTTCATAAGTGAACTTTTTGTCGTACGCCGTGCTCGGGTCGGCAAATTCACCCGCGATAGCTTGACGCACCGGAAACCACATTGTAAGCGAATAGTGGTCTGGCACATCCTCTCCGGCGTTTCTCTTCGTGACAAGAATAAAGTCTGGAATGTCGGCGAACAGATCGTTGGTCTCCTTTGAATCCGTGTCTGCCAGCACGGCGATCGCGTAACGGGTGTACTTTTGTCCCGGGTCCTGACTGATTGATCCGATGAGCGCGTGTGACACAGGTGCGAATGCTGGGTTGCGAATTGTCGTCGAGATGAGGGCCGAATTAGCCACGTCTTTCATTTCAAAGATGGCCTTTTCACTCGGCATGTTTTTTTCAGCATCCGAGCCAGAAATTTCGACGCAGCTCATTGTCGCCGTCCGTCGAAAAAGTTGACGAATTCTCACTGTACCCACTCTGGCGCCAACGATGAGGGTCGTCCATGTCCGCAGTCCGCTTACGGTCGAGTTGACTGAGCACGTGTGTTTTCACTGCCGCTGCACGGTCGTACCGTCACTTGGAGACTGTTTCTCGACTGGCAAACCGGCCGACAGGGACAAATCGTTCTTTACATGTCCGATGTGCGATGGGCGATGCATCGCAGACACTGTGTCGGCTGTGCAGCGACGAATAATTGTGGAACTCACAGCTGTGCGCGCCATGATCGACAAGCCCTCTCAGCGAACACCAAAGCTGAGCAATCTACAGGCGAGGATGATGTCGGAACTTCTAGAGCAGCGGCGCGCTCACAAGGGGAAACTCTCAGCGTCGGAGAACTCGCTGCTACGTGGAATGGCACCAAAGGCACGCACACAGAAACCGGCAAAGCCCAAAGCCGACAAACAACCTGAAAAGTCTCCGCCTCCATCTCCAAGACGAGAAAATGGCGAGCCTAAACTTGCTGGGCTGGTGCCCGGACCCGAGGTGCCGTGGTCCGACATGACAGACGACGAGGACTTTCCCCCGATGCAAGCGATGAACGGGCACACACCAAAGTAAAGCCATAATGGTGTGAATTTATTCTGTTACATTGGCGTGCATTCTACGTCTCGATTTGATAGAGTGCAGTTTCTCCACCGCACGCCGTTCTCCGGCCACACGCCGAAACATGTCCATCTTGAGCTGGCGTTGTGCCGAGCGGCCGCGAATACGGTCGCGTGCGTTGATGATCTTTTGTTCCTCTTTCCTGCTCAGCGGCGCACGCTCGAATCCGCTGTTGTAGGCTCGCATGCCAACCCTGACGGGATAGGTGTACGAGAGACGCCATTCCTCGTAGGGCTTCTCCCCGTTCGCCCTTAGAATGCGCATCGCAATCGCGCGCAATCTGACAAACTCTGCGTACGCAGAACGTTCGCGTTCCTTCTTAGATCGAATAGAATTGGGCCTCTTTTTTTCACTCATTTTTTCAGACCGCTTGAATTGCGAGCGCGCGCGCAACGGTCTTGCCAATGCGCAGCGCAATTTTGTCAATTGCCCTCTCTTCGACTAACGCAAACATGTTGCGCTCGATTTGTCGAAAGAGTGTCGCCTTGATGGTACGATTGACAAGCTCCGGAAGCGTGCTTTCGTCGAGTGCTATGTCGATTGTGACACCGGCGAGCAGAGGTTCGTCGAGCGCCGCTTTCACGATAGCGCGGAGGTTCGACTGTGCGAAAAGTGCAGCAGACACATCGAGCAACTCGCGCAACAGTCGCTTGGAGCGTCGCGCGGCGAGCGGTTTCAGGATCGCCCAACGCGCTTGCATTGTCTTCTCGCCAACGCCGACGGCTGGAGGGAAAAGAAAGTCGATCACTTCTTCGATGACCACGACGTCGTTGATTGGAGGCTCTCCGTCTTCTTGTGGCTGGACGACCGAGTGGAATTCTCGTAGAAATGGAATGTCGATGACCTTGGCGGCACTGACGACCGCCTCTGTTGTCTCAAAGAGTTCACCGAGCACGACAAACGCTCGCTGTTTTTCCTCTTCCATGTACCCGTCGACCCCGATCAGCCCTATGGAGTGCGCCTCCTCTGTGGCACGCAGACTCTCGTCGTTGGTTGGAGCCAGAGCGGCACTGAAAGCGAGTCGGACAATCGCCTTTGCCGCCTTCTTCGTTGCATTTTCCAGCTCTTTGATGCGTTTGGCGCTGGTGAGCTCTATGCCAGATGATCTCCAAGCTGCTTTCATCGTTTCTCACAATTCTTCACTCGTTGGCGCGCGCACAGCAACCGTGTGCCGTTCTTTGTTTGTCGTCTCAGTGCACCGCTGTACGCAAAGCGGCTCCGCCGACAATCGATTCGCCCATGAGTGCGTTGATCAGCAACTGCACACAGTCGGGCTCTGACCCAAGAGCGGCGCATGCGTGGATCACCTCCTCATAGTTGCTGCGCGGACGCTGCGACGGGACTTCAAAAGCCGGCATTGCGCGAGAGTAGCCGCGCTTGCGACACTTGTAGGCCTGGAAGAGGAGCGTAGACGCAAAGTAGAGGCACATGAACAGCGTGTCGTAGAGATCGTCCATCTTGCGCGCACTCAGACGCTTCCTGTCGTCCTCGGTGAAGTTCTCTGGCGGTACGACTCGCTCAAACCGCGACTGTGGGCAGATGTACGAGCCGTACTTTATTGCCGCTTTCTTGTGTGCCCGTCGCTGTGCTTCTTGCTGGCCGCTGTGATGAACGTCTCCCATTCCAAACGCGCGTCCACCGCCGCGCCCGTTAGATCGACCTCTAGGCGGACGAGGCGCTATCGTGAGCGGAAAGAGTGGCCGGTAGCAGGTCTTCACGCAACGCGCAGTCACAGTTCTGGCAGCCGTCCATGTGCCACCTGCCATGCCTTCGATTACGACAATCGGAGGCTTGAACAGGTTAAACGTCCCGACGATCGTTGACTCGACCCGCGCCATTGCCCTGTCGAACGACTGCTCTTCGACGAGACAGGAATCGCTGTCAAAAATTCCGCCGTCCTTGCACTCGCGCTTCACGTACTCGCCCAGCGCATAGAGTTTGGCCTGCAGAGAATAGTCCTCCCTGGCACCGGCCGTCGCACTGTTCAACTTGATCGTTGGAGATTGTTCCTCGAGCAGTTCACAGAGTCGCCGGAGATCTAGGACTCGTGCGTGTGTGATCCGCATCGATGGAAATTCCATTCGCATGACCGCGCAGTTGACTGTGCCTGGATCTACGGTCGTCACGCTGTGGATCCCTGCGACGCGAGCGACCTCCTCGAGACCGGGCCAGTCGTTGATTGTTTTACGGGGTGCCTGAGCTTTCTTCGGCTTCTTTGGCGAGCCCTTTGCCTTGCTCTTGGCTTTCTTGGACACCTTTGGGGACGGAGCCCTCGCCTTCTTCACGAGTCGCTTGCGCTTCTTCGGTGGCGACTCGGCCGACCTGTCACCGCTTTCACTGGAAACCAGATCGAGAATGTCCAACTTGGCCGGAATTGGCCGCTCATTGGGTTTTCTGTGCCTCGTGTGCTCTTCTGACGCGTCAGAGTCGTTGGAGGTAATTACACGCGCCCGCGATGTCTCATCGTTCATCTCGTGCTGACTCGGTGCGCAAGCGCAAGCGGCCCTCTGAATCTGGAGCGTCGGCCGTACCAAAGCTTCCAGTACATTTTGCCACAGGCGTGCCGAGTCACATGGCAGGTGTCATGGCGTCCTTCCAAGCAACGCTAGACACCCGTTTCACGTGCTTCTTTTGCGACCAAATGGTACCCGGCAGGACCAAGGGCGCTCTGCAGTGCACGTACCACCCGTTTGCACGCTTCAGTCGGCGCACAAATCTCGTCAACAGCTATGCGCACCACAGACCTCCGCCAAGCGATTGTTCATCTTGCAATCTGCTCCACTTATCGGCGCCCGGATCTGGTGTGCCTGCTTCCAGTGTGTGTCGCTCACGCAACGCAGAGCACGGCTCTTTGAAGCGTGGCTGTACGCCCATCGACCACTGCACGAGCATCGAAGAGTTGTTCTCACGTCCGTTCATTGCAATGCCCACTGCGTTTTTGTCAGAGCTGTCTCTGACGACGAGTGCACGTGCGCGTTGTCCACGTGGCACAGACAACACTGCGCTGCTTCGGCACATGCGTGACAACGAGTCAAACGTTATCATTGTACACAAGCCGCGACACCTCGGAATGCGCGTTCAGATCGACATACCGGGAACGTCTCGTCCGTTCACTGCCAGTATCAAGGAGATCTACGAGGAGATGGCGCTGTCGTTTGGCCTTCCGAATCTCGACGATGCAATTCTCAAGGCACGCCTTGCTGACCCAAAGGCGCGCTTCACGCGCATGAGTCAGTACATGCACAGAGACGCTCGCCGCAAGGACAGTCTGCGCGTGCGACAGATTACCAAGGTGCTCTTTGTGCCATTTGCGATCGTTGCGCGCGTCAGCCAGTCGGCTAGTGGCAGCGCTGGCATGAAATTAGTGTGAACAGCTAATAAATCGCACGTGTCTCAAGTGACGCTCTCAGTTTGTCCATTGGAAATAGCATGCCATTGAAAGCTTCGTGGGGTGCCAAGTCTCTGAGCGCTGGCGCTCAGTTTGCGCCAGGAGACCTCATTATCGGACGCGGCGTTGTCTATCTGGTCGTCGCTCGGCTCGGCTCGGGAACATCTGGCGAGGTGTTTTCGGTTGTCGAGCAGAACGCCGGCATAACGCCGACATCGGTCATCAAAGCGGTTCGACAGAAGGAAGGCGAGAGCGACGAGGCTTTTCAATCTGCCGCCCTGCGTGAATTGGGCGTCAATCGACTACTCGACAAAATAACGTCCGGGCGCTTCTGTTCGGTTGATCGTGACGGTGTGTGCTCTATTGACGAGTGGTTCTCTCCGAATCCAAACACCATATTCATCCGGTTCCCGTTCAACGACTCTGTTTCGTTCAAGGACTACATCGAGAAGGAGATCTGGCCGCGTACTCTGAGCGGCGACCCGCACGTGGCTCGAGATGCCACAGTGGAGCTGCTCAATCGATTCGTTGAACTTCTGAATGCCCTCGGCCACATGCACACGATTGGATTTTCGCATCGAGATCTCGCTCCGCGTAACGTTATTGTCACTCGAGGCGCGGACGGCTCTCGGCGAGCTATGCTCATCGACTTTGGGCTTGGCTGCATCAATCTGTCAGACCTGGATACGGAAGTTGCGCGGGCATCAAACGTCGACGTCTCTGCTGTCGTGTGTGATGCTCGCTTTGTGGTGGATGAGATCTACGGCGATCAGCGTCTCGTGCAAGCCGACATCGACTCGTCGACGATTGTGGAATTCTTCAATAGCGGCTTTGACCGGCGCGTCTTTGACATCTACTCGGCTGGCGCCATCCTCAACAACGCATTTGAGCCGCTATTCGTTCAAGAGATGTCGAAGCGGTTCATCGCCAACGGCCCACAGATCCTACAGCTTCCGCTCTACTTTGAACGTGGAGAGGGCGAGGCGCCCGCTCCGCCTCGACTCGGATTTGTCAACGAACTCATCAGCAGCATGACAGGGCAGCCGCAAAATCGAAAATCCGCACTCGAGTATGCATACTTGACTCAGATTCTCATCGATTCTATCCTGAAACGGACGCCTCCGACTCCCGACCCTGCCACTGGCGTCAAGGAGGACGCTCGGAAGAAACGCCGCACAGCCGAAGAGGCCGAGTTAATCGCCTCTATGTCTGCCAAGTAAACCTCGTCGCAAGTATGACTTTGTTAGGCATATTTTCGTGCCTAGAGGGCGGATCAGAGTCCCATCTTGCAATCTATATTGCAGTGTTTTTGTTTCTCGCAGTTTTTCTGCACAAGCTCCCAGCGGCAAACGACGAAACCGAGACCAACGAGTGTGCACCCAAAGCCGAGACTAAGAAAGCCACGCCGCTCCGTCGCTCCCCTCGGACTTCTGTTCGCAAGCGAGATTAAATGCACTGATGTGCTCTATTAACAGACCTAAACGATGACCATCTCTGTTCTTTTGGTCTTTGTGTGTGCTGCAAACGCATTGCGCCCAGCTCTTGAAGCGTGGGCATCAGACGAGTGCAGAACCATGTACGATTTTGACGAGCATCGAGTGCACGGCCCGCACCCGTTTCTCGCAGTCGAAGATTTGCGCCCTGGCGGTCGGACGCGCTCGATGTCGTACCATCAACTCGGCCAGGAGGTGATCGTCAGCGATAAGCACAAATTTGTGTACGTTCTGAACCGAAAGTCTGCCAGTGAAGCCATTCGCATGGTACTATGGGAGAACTTTGGGGTCACTTGGTGTTGGTGTAACGAACAGTGTGCATCTGTGCCGGCCTGCTACGAATATGGCGATAGGTGTTCGACGATGGCACTCAACGGTACACACATGTCAGAGTACACGTTCTTTACGTTTGTTCGCAATCCGCTGGAGCGTTGGTTCTCGTCCTACGCACAGGCACACGTCGACAGAGACACACAGGACCTGTCACACGTAAACATCAGCGACGCACACTTTAGTGTCAGCGCACTATTAGAGCACAGTTGGCTTGCCAATCCGCACCTGCAGACGCAGACGTACGCGCTCACGGCGCTGACTGGCGAGGGCTATCTCGTGCCGATGCACTTCATCGGACGCGTAGAGACGATCGACGCAGACTGGGAAAAGGTGTGCCGGATGATCACAGACGACCCAGAGCTATGTGGACCTGTTCCACTGATGCATCATGCAGAAAATAGACGACCGGAATATGTTGCCGAGGTGAACAAGTGGCGAGACGACACGGCTCTGCGAGAGAAAATCAAGGAAGCGTATGCACAGGACTATGCATGTTTTGGCTATGATAAATGAAAGAGTTTACTCTACAACTGTGTCCGGTGGAGAGTTGACGTGGTACGGTAGCTGCGGTCCTTCTTCCCGGGGAAACCGTCCGTCTGTTGCAAACGCGGTGCCCATCATCACCGAGTGGTTTCGGGGGTCCACAACTCGCAACATAGTTCCGACGCATGCACGTTTTTCATGGAGCATTACTTGCTTGCACGGCACGTCTTTGATTCTCTCGGCAAAGGCTAGCCAGCGATTCGCGAGGAGTTGCCTGTATTTCCATATGAAATCTGGCATGTCGTTTGCAGATGCGATTACAGGGTATACCCTAAATTTTTCTGTCGCTGTGAAGAGCACGAGGTGGTTTGACATCGGATAGAAATCCAACCGCCCGTCGCAGTCGGGTTGCCTGGCTTGACGCCGCATTAAAGCTGTTATGTCGTCAAACTGTGTCCTTGACATGATAATCCACCCAGTTCGGCTTTTATCCCAGCCTTCTGTCAGCAACAGGCCCGTAGACCGTTCCTGTGTCTCTGGTGCGGCGGCCAGCTTCAGTGTATCTTCTTTCTTCTTACTGGAGAGTGCACGCACTTTCTTTCCGCTACGCAGTGTCATGCGAATTGGAGATTCGTCGGTGTCGGTCATCGTTTGAGTTGACTCGAGTTGGTGAAATTCAAGCGGAGTGCATCAAGTGCTGACATTTATTTGCATCTAATAAAGTTCTCGTGTACAAATCCGTACTCCATACACCCGGCACACATGTGGTTGGGATCCTTTGCAAAGACGCGGTAGCCGCAGTTGCGCATGTCGTCCATGAACAGGCCGAGCGTCTTTGTGTACGGTGCTTCGCCAAACATGTGCAACTCTACAAGAATCTGGTGCGCAAAGGGCTTCTCCCGATCACAGTGCGACAGTTGCTGCTCGAAGACGGCCCACTCGTGCCCCTCGATGTCGATTTTCAGCACGTCGATTGGTGCGCCGGTGTGTCCGAGTCTCGCGCGGATTGTGTCGAGCGTGAGCGCTGTTACGTCTGTCGCTTCGAGTCTGATCGTCGAGTCTGTGTCGCTGAGACCCCACGGGTGGTAATTGATGTTCATGTTCTCGAGTTCCCACACACTCGCACCTCCGACGACTGTCGGCGTTGGATCAAACGCGTGCATGTCGCAGCCAGGCAGAACGTGGACAAGTTCTCGCTCAAAGTTGATCTCGCCGTTCACGCCAAAACTGTAGTAGACACACGGTCGCCCCTCTGGGCGGTGTCGAATCCAGTGAACATTGCAGATGTACTTACCACCGTCACCAAAGTGGTGACCGACGAAAATCACGTCCTCGCACGAGTAGTCCGGCTGGATGATGTACCATATACCTTGCCACCCCATCGCGTAGAGCTCTTTTCGTTTGCTTTCGTTGAATGTTTCTTCTTTCAGTTTGCACATCTGGTCGTAGCGTCGCTCTTTCATCGCCAACAGCGGCGTTTGCCGGCGCTTGACGCACAACTCGGCCGAGCACAGAGATGCGAGTAGAAGAGCGACAAGCAAACTCATAGTTGTGTGCAAACCAACCAGTCGGGTTGCAGACTCTTGTGCGCGGGCGCCGACGCCCGCGCCGACTCCCCTCGTCGGTCGATTTTTTTTGACTCGATTTTTTCGACTCGATTTTTTTTTGCAGCCAAAAAAAATCTTGCCAAAAATCCAAAATCTCAAAATTAAAATATTTGGTCGGCAC
>OJDV01000241.1_pt1 | contig 20637 bp, 22 predicted proteins | sample 1592911 | NCBI WGS metagenome assembly OJDV01 (sample SAMN05416860, study PRJEB24817) | seawater metagenome | isolation source: Sea water | place: Canada:Atlantic | collected 2013-11 | reverse complement strand
AGATTTCTGCCTGTCTCGTGGGCTCGGAGATGTGTATAAGAGACAGGTATATAATCTTTATATAAATTTTTTATCTAAACACAATATAACATATATTGATAAATTAAACAATGATAATTTTGATAAAGAATTTATGGATAAATATTATCAAGATACAACACATTTAAATAATTTAGGAATGGAATTATTAAAAAATAAAATAATTAATCATATCATTAATAATTCTATTAATACAGTTTGTATAAAATATATTAACAATGATTATAATAATTGTAATTTAGTTTTTACAAATTTTGATAATTCACTTATATTTAAAAATAAATTGATTAAAGATATTAATTATTGTTGTTTTAATAACTTAGAATTATATTTTGATAAACCTGTAAAAATATTTGGTTTTGAATATTTATGTGATTTAGATAGTGGTTATATTGAAATAGACAATAATTATGAGAAAAAACAAATAAATTTATTAAAAAGTGAAGGATTTGTGTTAGAAAAAAATAAAACAATGTTAACAAGTTATATATTAAGTATTAATAATTTTAAAGAAAAATCAAATATTTATACAATAAAATGTATACAACCAAATGATTTAAATAATTCATATGAAAAATTGCCAAATACATTTGAATATAATGAAAATAAAAATTCATCGATCAAACTTATTTCAATATTATTATCAGATAATTCTAAAATAATTAATTATAAATATACAGAAACAACATTAAACAATAGTAATAAAGAATATAATTTTTATAATCATGAAAGATATAAGCAAATTAAATAATTTTTTATAATTATATTATAATATGAATAATGATATTATAAATATAATTAAAAATGATATTAGATTTATAAAAGGTAATTTTATAAAAGATGAAAAAAATAAATTAATTTTTTATATACATCAAAAATCAGGATGTACTTCTTTTCTTAAAATGATATTTCAAAATTTAGGAATATTAGACTTAGCTTTAAGTTATGACAAATATAGAGCACAACCAATACAAAAAAATAATGGCTGGCCTCATTATTATAGATATCAAGTTTATCAATTTGAAAATAAAATTTTACCTAATGATTTAATTTCAGGTGAATATAAATTAATTAAACTTGTTAGAAATCCATATTCACGTATTGTTTCATCATATTTACATATATTAAAAGTTAATAAATCATTATTAAAAGATTATTGTGATATAAATAATGATTTATCATTTTATGATTTTTTAAATTTAATAAAAAATAATAATATATTAAATATTGATTTACATTTAGATACACAAATATGTGATTTTGAAAAAAATAACTTATTAAAATTTGATGATATTATTAAATTAGAAGAATTAAATGATAGTGTTATTTATTTAAATAATAAATATAACATAAATTTAGAATATATTCATGAAGAAATACATAAAACTAAAACAAATTATTTAAATAAAAAAATGTGTGGATATATTAAATATAATGATCTTAAAAATAATATAGCATCATATAAAAATTTTTATGATGATAATAATATTAAAAAAATTATTGATATATTATTTTATGATGATATAAAACAATATAATTATGATTTTTTCAATAATAATTATATAAGTATTGGACCAAACTGCAATGCATCCGGATTACTGCAATATTTAAATACTAATATTAATAATTCAATAAGAAATGATTCATATCCTTTTGATTGGATTAATAGCAATTTAAATATGATTAATGATTGTTTTGATAATAATTTTAATAATTTTTTAAATACTGATTATATTTATATTGAAAATGATGTGGAAATGCATACTAAATATAAAGATGATAATATGACAAATATATATGTTCATAATTCTATTTTAAAAAATAAAAATTATTATGAACGATGTGTTGATAGATTAAATAAAAATAAAGAAAATAATATTACATTTATATATTCATTATCATCATCAAATATTTTAAATTTTGATGATAATAATGAATATTATTATGGAAATTTAAAACCAAATATTTTTTCGTTAAAAATAATTGATAATGTAAATAGTATTATTAAAGAAAAATTTAAATTTAGTAATATTTTGATAATAAATTATATTTGTAACTCAACAAATTATAAATACAATAAAATAACAAAAAATAATATTTCAATTTTAAATGTTAATATAAAAGAAAATATTGTAAATGGTAATTTATGGAAAAATATTCATGATATAATTTTATATTTATAAATAAATTATATTTTAATTATAAATATTATACAATGAAAATATTTATTTTTGGATCCAATGGAATGCTTGGTAATTATGTTAAATCATTTTTATCTAATAAATATGAAATTATACCCTTAACTAGAAAAGATTATGATTTAAATAATTTATCAATAAATTCATTAGATAATTTATTAATTAATAAAAAAATATCAACAAATGATATTGTTATTAATTGTGCTGGAGTTATTCCACAATCATCACTACAAAGAGGATTAAATACTAAACTTTATTTTACTATTAATTCTTTATTTCCAGTTATTTTAAGTCAATTATGTGATAAATATAACTCTAAAATGATACATATAACCACGGATTGTGTTTTTTCAGGAAAAGATGGTAATTATAATGAAAATTCAATTCAAGATGAAATAAATGATTATGGATTATCTAAATCATTGGGTGAATTATGTAATTCTACTATAATTAGAACTTCTATAATTGGTGAAGAAATTAATAATAAACGATCATTATTAGAATGGGTTAAAAGTAATAAAAATGAAGAAATTAATGGATATGATAATCATTATTGGAATGGTGTTACTTGTTTAGAATTATCAAAAATTATTTATCAAATTATAAATAAACAATTATTTTGGGATGGTATAAGACATATTTATAGTCCAAATATAGTTTCTAAATATGAATTAGTCTCATTAATTAATAATATTTATGATTTGAATATTAAAATTAATAAAATAAATACAAATGAAACAGTTGATAAAACTATTACATCTAATAAAGAAATTATATTTAATATTCCTGATTTATCTATGCAAATTCAAGAATTAAAAAATTATATATTGTAAGTTTTTTTTATTTTAAATTATATATTATAAATTATATAATGAAAAAAAATGTTATGACAGTTAGCGGAATTAGACCCGATTTTATTAGAATGAGTGAAATTTTCAAAAAATTAGATACAGAATTTAATCATATACTCGTTCATACAGGTCAACACTATGATAAACTTCTTTCTGATGTTTTTTTTCAAGAATTAGATATTAGAAATCCTGATTATGTTTTAGAAACCGGTCAAAATGGTGGAACACATTACCACCAACTTAGCTATTTATCTACTGCTATTATGGATTTAATTAAAGATAATAATTTAAAACCAGATATTATTATATTTTTAGGTGATTCAAATACTGTTTGTGCTTCACTGCCTTTAAGAAAAGAAGGATATACAATTGGTCATATTGAAGCAGGTATGCGTTCATTTGATAAACAAATGTTAGAAGAAATTAATAGAACAACTTGTGACCATTGTAGCCATATTCTTTTTGTTTATCATAACGAATATAAAAAATATTTAGAAAATGAAAATATTAAAAATAATGTTCATGTTGTTGGAAATACAATTGTTGAAGTTTGCAAACCCTTTGTTCCAAAAATTCCTAAACACAATGGTATGATTTTAATTGATATTCATAGACCTGAAAATTTTAAATATAAAGAAAGACTTGAAAATATTATTAAATATGGTAATCTATGCTCTACTAAATTTAATTTACCAGTTAAAATGTTAAGATTTCATGGAACTTGTAAATTTTTAAATGAATATGAAATAAAATTAGGTAATATTGAACTTATTGATTTATTACCTTATAAAAAATATCTTGACACAGTTTATCATTCTAAATTTATTATTTCTGACAGCGGAACCGGTCAAGAAGAACCTGCTTTTTTTAATACACCTGTAATTGTTCCAAGAGATTTCACTGAAAGACCTCAATCTGTTGATGGAAACTGTAGTTTTATGTTAAATGCTAATAATCTTGAAAATACTAATTTATCTTTTGATTATTTAAATAATATTTTTAATCAAAAAATATCTATTGATACATCATGGATGGGAGATGGAAATACATCACAATTAATTATTGATAAATTAAAAGAATTTTTAAATTGAATATTTATTATATAATGTTTAATAATGAAATTATGGAAGATAACACAATTATTAAAAATAAAATTGGATGGAAACAATTAAAACAATATCACAAAAATCCACCTAAAATACCCTTTCCAAAAGGTATTACTATTTATAATAAATATAAAAACCACATAAAAAATATTAATAATATTTATAATTTTTTATTAAATAATTTATTTAAAAATAATGATTTTTTTATAATTAAAAATTCCGATTTTCCATATTATACAAGTGATTATATAACACATAAAATTCTATGGTTTAATCCTAAATTTTATAAAAATATAAATATTGATTACTTATTTGTTGATAAAATACTTAAAAAATATAAAAAATATATTGTCTTTCAAAATATATTTAATAATCGAAGCATAAAAAATATAACACATTTTCATTTTTTTATTTTAAATATTTAAATTTTTTTAATATTATAAATTTCTTTATAACGAATTGGATCACACCTTAATAATCTTAATTTATCCTTTTCTTTATCAATTGGGTCTGATGGTCTTTTTACAAAAAATGCTTTTTGTCTTTTATTATCCATTGGTTCTTCATATTCTTCACTTAAATATGATAATGTTAAAAATATTCTAACTTCATCATTTTCTATTTTAACTGGTTCAGGATTTCCATGCCAAGCATTATTTGTATTTGAAAACATTATCATTCTATTAAAAATTGGTAAAATTTTATTTTTACATTCATATATTTCTGCATCATCATTCACAACTGAATTTCCAGACCAAAATTCTAAATGACCTCCGTTTTCTTCTTTCCAATTTTTTGATAAATATATTCCAAGTGTTATATGTTTTTTTTGACCCGTCAATGGATGACAACCCGCATCCGAATGAATGTCTAAATGATCCCCATCTTTATATTTGTGTATTCCCCACCAATTTTTTGGTGGATCATTATATAATTTAACACCAACAATTTCAGTAAGTATTTCTAAAGTTTCATTACTTGTTAATTTATTAAATAATTTTTTACAATTTAATGGCATTGTATCTTTATTTCTTAATGTATATTTACCTTCAAATGGATTTTCATATCTATCCCATTCTTCATTTTTAATATTTAAAATTTCATTTTGACATTTTAAAGCATCTTCTTCATTTAAAAAATTATCAATAAAACAATGCGAATAGGGTTTTTTTTTATTAAATGTTTCTTTATCAATTTTAAAATTCATATAATATTATTATATAAAATATTATATGTATTTTAATATTAATAATTTTTTTATAATACAAATAATATGAATAATAAAAAAATATTAATTATTGGTGGAACTGGCTCATTAGGTAATCAACTAACTAAAAGATATTTAAATAATAATACATTATACTTACTATCCAGAGATGAAAGTAAGCATTGGGCTATGTCAATTGATTATAATAATCATCCAAATTTAAATTTTATTATTGGAGATATTAGAAATAAAGATAAATGTCAACAAATTATTCTTAGAATTAAACCTGATGTTATTATTATGGCTGCTGCAATGAAACACATTGATAGATGTGAATATGAATGTAATGAATCTATTTTAACTAATTTAACTGGAACACAAAATATTTTAGATATTGTTGAATGCTACAAAGATATTTTAACTAATTTAGAAAAAGTTTGTTTTATAAGCACTGATAAAGCATGTAGTCCCGTTAATGTTTATGGTATGTGTAAAGCGGTTTCTGAATGTTTAATGGTTGAAAAATCTAAATATATTGATAATATTAAATTTGTAACTGTTAGATACGGTAATGTTTTAAATTCAAGAGGTTCTATTATTCCAATGTTGCATAAATTAGGACAAGATGATAATATTAAACAATTTAAAATTACACATTCTGATATGACACGATTTGTAATGACTTTAGATCAAAGTGTTGATTTAATAGAACACGCTTTAGAAAAAGCAGAAAGTGGTGATATTGTTATTCCCAAATTAATTTCTTGTAAAATCACTGATTTAATTGAAATATTTAGTGAAATTTATAATAAACCCACTTTTATTGGAGGATTAAGACCTGGTGAAAAAATGTTAGAATCACTAATTAATGAAACACAATCTGATAGATTATTATTTGGAGAAGATGGTTATATGTATATCAAACCACCTTATAAAAATATTAAAACTAATAATGAAGTTAAAGATTATAATAGCAAATTAAATCCTTTAAGTAAAATTGAACTTAAGGAATATTTATTAAATTTAAATCTTATTTAAAAATATTTAGTTTAATTTTTATTTTTTTTGTATAATATATATTTATGTCTCATAAAATATCTATTGTAATGGGTTATATTAACCGTAAAACTCAACTTATAAAAACACTTGAAACATTTGAAAAATCAAATCATAAAAATTATGAAGTCATTATTGTTAATGATGGTGATGAAAATTTACAAGATTTAGAAAAAGATAATATTAAAATATTTAAAAATCCCAAAAAAGAATATAATCCTTCAGCTACTTATAATTATGGATTTTTACAAGCAACTGGTGATATAATTATTATTCAAAATCCAGAATGTATTCATATTGGTGATATTTTAACTAAAATTAATGATAATCTTAAAGATAATGATTGTATGATTTTTAATTGTTATTTCTTAGAAAATTATGAACAAAATAAATTACTATATGAAACTAATGATGTTTATGAATTTACTAAAAATAATAAAAATAAACAATGGTTCCCTCAATATAATAATTGGGTAATACATCATAAATTAAATCCAATTATATTACATTTTTGTTTAGCTATACACAAAAAAAAATTAAATAAAATTGATTATTTTGACAAAAAATATAATAATGGTTTTTGTTTTGAAGATGATGAATTTTCAAGAAAACTTAAATTATCTCATATTAATACTTATTTTTATTCTGAAAAATTTAATGATGATAAAACTTTTGTTATTCATCAACATCATGATAGACAAGTAATTAATGAAGATGTTATGAAAAAGTGGGAAATTAATAAAAATCATTTTATTAGAGATCATAAAAAATATGCAAAAGAATATTTAAATTTTTACTTAAATAAAAATATTATTAGTCCTAAAAATATTAATATTAATAATACTATTAAATTAGAAACTTTTATTGATAAAAAAGAAATATATTATACCGCTCATATCAATCAAATGATTTTTAAAGAAGATTTAAATAATACTCTTAATAACTCAACATTTCATTTTACTTGTCAAGTAAAAAATTATAATAAAAAACATATAATTGTTAATAATCATAAAATAAATATTAATAAAGGAAATATTTTTTATACAGGAAAAATTAATAATCTTATTAATAATGGAATAATATTTGATTCTTCATCTGTTAAAATAATTAATCCTAAACTAATTCTTAAAGATTTAAATTATCAAAATAATGGAACTTTTATTATTGATAAACAACAATGGTTATATCCAGATGTTCCTAAAATCGCCCATATTTATATTCAAGAATTAAATTTTGATAATTTTAAAAATATTAAAAACTTTTATGATTTAAATCCAGATTGGATGATTAATATTTATTATAATAAACATAGTAATCTTAATAAAAGTTTTCTTTATTATGATTTAATTGATAATTTACAAGATATTAAAGTTATTGAATTAGAAATTATCAATATTGATAAAGAATTAATTTATGATTATGTTTTTATTAAAACACTTTCTGAAAATAATGGTTTGTGGTTTAATTCAAATAATATTTCATTTACTAAAAATGTTTTAAATGAAAATTTTAATTATTTAGATTTTAATAATGATAAATATAATAATGATTTAATTATTTCTAATAATAATTTATTTTATAAATATCTTTTAAGTCATATTAATATTGATTTTAAAGGATATGATGAGTTAATGAAATCTTTATTTAATAATTTTAATAAAATTGAAAATAATTACCATATTAAAAATACTAATCACTTATTAACTGTTAAAGAAAATAATATTAATAATTATATAAAATTAACTTCTATTTTTGACGAACAAATTGAATATTTAATTATTATTAACAATAAAATTTATTATGAATATTGTTCTAATGGTCTTGAAGGAGATTATGTAATTGAAAATGATTATTTAATTATTAATTGGAATAATGGAATTAAAAATTATTACATTAAAAATGAAAAAAATATTTATGTATTACAAATTTTTAATAATTTTAATTTAGATAAATATAATACTGATAATAAAACTAATTTTGATAATTTACAAGAAATTATTGATTTACATATAAAATTAGAAGTTTTAGAAGATATTATTAGATATTGTAATTAATTTGTTCTAAATTTTTAGTATTATATATAATAATAATATGTTATAATTATAATGAATAAATTAATAATACAGCTTAAAGGAGGTCTTGGAAATCAATTATTTCAAATTTTTTCTATATTATCATTAAGTATTGATAATAATAAAGAATTTTATATATTAGATAATTGGTTTGATAATAATAGATTATCTTGGAAAAATTATTCTTTATTTAATAATATTAAAATAATTAATAAAAATGATAAATATATAAATTACACAGAAAAAGAATTTAAATTTAATACAATAAATATTGAAAATAATAAAGATTATTTATTTGATGGTTATTTTCAATCATATAAATATTTTATTAATAATAAAGATAAAATAAAAGAAATTATTAATATTAATTATGATAAAATTAATGAAATTAAAAATAAACTTAATAAATACAATAAAAAAATTTTAGCGATTCATATGAGATTAACTGATTATGAAACAAAAAGTTTTATACATCCAATACCAAATATTAAATATTATAAAAAGGCTTTAAATAATTATAATCTTGATGAATATCAAATTATTTTATTTAGTGATAATATTGAAAAAGCCAAAAATAAAATGATGGAATTAAATATTAATAATTTTATTATAGCTAATGAAATATATGAAAATGATGAAGAACAATTTTTAATGATGTGTTTAACTGACATAAGAATTTGTTGTAATTCTACATATTCTTTAATGAGTTGTTATTTTAATGAAATTTATAATTTTAATAATAATTCACATTATATATTTCCAGACATATGGTTAGGACCACATGGACCTGAATATAATATATATGATTTAATACCAAAAGATAATAATAATTTTGAAATAATAAATATTTATAAATGTGCTATTATTTTTTATCATAAAAATATACAAAAAATATATAAAAATGAATGGATTGATAAATGTAAAGAAACAATATTAAATCAAGATTATAATAATTTTGATATATTTGAAATTAATTATGGAAATGATGATTATTCAATATTTAAAAATGATAAATTAATAAATCATAAATATTACTTTTACAAAAAAGATTATAAATATCATGTTGAAGCTATGATGTATTTATTAGATACATGTTTTAATAAATATAATTATGATATTGTTTTCAATACAAATTTAGATGATTATTACCATATAAAAAAATTTTCATTTCAAATAAATGATATTAATATAAATAATAATGTATTAAATACAACATTATTTACTTATATGAAAAATGATAATTTTAAATCTTATGTATATGATTTTGATAAAAAACATTATATAACTAAAAAATATGATAATAAATTATTGAATGATACAAAAATAATAGAATATGATTTTATTAAAAATAATTTATTACAAAATATTAATATTTATTCACATCCTGCTGTCTGTTATACAAAAGAATTTTGGAATTCCAAAGATGAATATGGAAATTATTTAAGATATAGAAATGATTGTCCTGAAGAAGATTTTTCATTATGGTATAGAAGTGTTGATAATAATATTCCAATTTCAATAGTTAATGAAAATTTATTATTTTATAGAGTTCATGATAATCAAATATCAACTATTCGAAAAAATATTGATAATGAATATTTTAATAAACATAAAAATAATGAGAATTTTCAATTAGGTATTTTATTAATAATAAATAATGATTATGATATAATTAAAGAAATTAATGATAATATCTTTCTAAATAAACAAAAATATTATTTTATTATAATAAAAGAACAAAATGATGAATTAATTATGTTTCTAAAAAATAATGATATTGAAAAATATAATATTAAAATATTTAATGAAGAATTTAATTTAAAAAAAATAATTGATTTGTTTGATATTTCATTAGAATTAAATTCCGATAATTTAATATTCTTTAAAAAAAATATTGATTATTGTTGTAATAATATTAATAAATTTATTAAAAATGATGAAATTATTGAAAATGATTATTTTTTAAGTGGAAGAACACCGATAATTAGAAAATTTTATTTATTTAACTAATTACATTTTCATTTATATTTAACTCACTATTAAATCTACTACTAATTGAAAATGAAAAATCATTATAATCTTTATCTGTATTTTCTATATTCCAATCTTCACTTCCAATAGTTATTCTTGTAAAATATCCATAAAATGTATTTGAACCTTTTATATTTATAAAATGTGATTTATTTATATCATATAATGATTTAGAAGGATTTATACAAAAATTTGGAGCATTTACATTTGTTATATTACAAATATTATCTCTTACAATTATTCTATTATCCCAAGCACTATTTAATAAAATAAATGATATATAAAAATTATCACTTGGATAATATGTCATATCTGGAAATTCAATATCTATATAATCTCCAGCTATTTGACTTGTATTTTTTGCAAAAGCTACATTCCAATTTATATTTTCAATTGGAGTATTATTAGAAGAACAAAAACCATATATTAAACTATTAGAAGCTCCAGTTTGTCCTCCAATATTAGTAATACGAACAAAATTATCTGGTATAAATACTTCATCATTTAAACTATTATTTTTAAAATCTGTAATTATTTTTATATATGATGTAGCCATATGTGATATACCTTGTAATCCACCTGAACTAATTGTATCAGGTGTTCCAGGAACTTCAATTCCTTCTATAACTTCATTAATTATTTTTTTATATGATAATATATTTGATAATTGATTATTATCAATTCTTCCAGTTATTGGCATTTGTCCCGTTGTTGTATTTAATACCTTAAAATTTTTTATTGATAATGTTGTCATTATAAATAAAAATATAAAAATTAAATACTTTCTATAAAATCCAAACTACCAAACATATCTTCATTATTTTTATTAGAACCTCCAATTAAATATATAGTATCATATACAGTGCATAATGCTCTAGTTAATAATGTATTCTCAATTTTTCCAGATAATGATATATCTGAATTTGATGAAACATAACCAGAATTTATTATAAATCCATCTGAAGATATTGTTTGAGATCCATTACCAACTGAGTATTGAGACATTGAATTAATAATATTATTAAATGATAAAGAACCACTAATTGAACCAATAGAACCATTTGTAGAATGAAGTTGTATTTCATATAATCCAGTATTACCTGTTTTTGCAGAAAATGACACTGATAAATTTAATATCTTTATTAAAGCATTTTCATATCCACTTTGCAATTTTAAAGCTAATAAAATATATTTTGTTCCAGAGTTTGTCATATTAACTAATATTGTTTCATTTGATATAGATATTCTTGTTCCTAATGGAAAATATCCACCTTCACTTATTGTAGTAGAACACATTTGGCGCATTGTATGTTCTGATGTTATTGATGTTCCAATAATTTGATATCCAATTCTTTGTCTTGGTGTTTTTGTGTATTGGACATTTAATGAACCATGATTAAATTCATGTGCGTAATATATTACTCCATCTATTATAAAACCACATCTCACTCTTCCAACACCTAACCATTCTTGATCTATAACAAAAAGCATAGATGTATTTAAATTTGAACTTGTTAATATTTTTCCAGAAGGTCCATCACCATCAAATATATCTATATTCCACGATGATTGATTGACAGTAATTGTTCCCGTTTGAATTGTTTCTACCCATTGAAGATTCGTTCCATCAGTTTGAAAATATACCCCATCTGTTATTATTGTTGGTGTTGAATTATCAACATTAAATAATCCAATTCTTGATGTTAAAGTATCTGAACCAGCACTTTCACCAAGCATTACACCTGTTAAATATATTAATCTACTTTTTCCTGGTTGATATTCCATTGGTTGTTTTGTAATTCTTAATACATAATCACCAGTATTTGAAACACTCATATTTACATAATTATCAGTATTATATGAGGATGTTCCATTTCCATTTGTAATATTAATCCACTTATCAATATCTAAACTTGAATTTGATGTTAAAGGTGATGGATAATAATTAAATGTTGTAAAACAATTTGAAACTCTTAATCTACCAAAAGCATCTAAAGCCATTATATATATTATAGAATAAAAATTTTTATTTTTTTTTCCATCTTTTTACTTTATTTTTATTAATTACTACCTCATACATATTTCCATCATTTCCTTTTTTTATTTTTCCAACATCATATAATGTTGCTGATTCTGAAGGAGATGGTCTATCTTTTTTTAGTATTTTTTTTTTATTAACTATTGGCTTCCAAATTTTTAAAATTCTTTCTTCATTAATTTTATTTTTTAAAGGATCCATCAAGTAATTCACATTTTTACTTATTTTTAATTTTATATTATCATTTAATAATCTTTCAAAACTATTAAATGAAGAAACATTTAATATCATCCAAGTCCAAGGAAAGTCTTGCTCTCCTTTATATTTATTAACTACAGAACCATATGATTTTAGTAAAGACATTTCATCTAATTTATTTTCTATATCTTCTATTTTTAATTTATAATTTAATTTTTTTAATAATAATTTATAACAACTTTTATGACAACATAAAGATTTTATTGAATATTCATCTTCATTCCAAAAATCTTTTTCTGTTGTATAATATTTTCTATTTTTACTAAAACCAGCCATATCTTCTAAGTGAAAACTTTTATCTACATTTATTAATTTATTCTCTGTAATAATATATAAATCATCACACCATTTAAAATTGTTTTTTAATTTATCAAAATCTTTAATAAATTTTTCATAATTTTCTTTTAATTTATCATCTATTATTTTTTCTTTTTTGCCTAATCTTGTTTTGTATTTTCCACTACTTGGAACATTAAATTTACCTCTTTTTAATATTTTTTTTAACTCTTTAATATCATTATTATAATGATGAATTCTAGAAGTTGTAATACCACAAATTACACAATATATATCACGAACACCCATAATATATTAAAAATTAAAAAAAATTATAATTCCTGAAAAACAATACTTTCCATTAATAAACTTGTTATAACATATGGATCCGCATTTGAACCAGGTCTTCTATCCTCCAAATAACCCTTCTTATCATTATAAACACTTAAAGGAATTCTAACAGAACAACCTCTATTTCTTACACCATATTTATATTCTTCATAACTACAAGTCTCATTTCTTCCAGTTAATCTATTATTATTTCCTTCTCCATATAAATCAATATGTTTTTTATGTGTTAATCTTAATTTTTCACAAGCTTTATAAATATGTTCCAAACCACCCTCCTCACGCATTTCTTTTGTTGATACATTTGTATGTAATCCAGAACCAGCATAATCCGCAAATGGTTTTGGTAAAAATGTAACACTACAATCATACTTTTCAGTCACTCTATTCATAATATATCTTGACATCCATAAATGGTCTGAAACCTCTAAAGAATCAACTGCTCCAATTTGATATTCCCATTGACTTGTCATAACTTCAGCATTAGTTCCACAAATACTTATTCCAGCTTCTAAACATTTATGTAAATGTTCTTCAGAAATTTCACGACCATAACATCTATCACCACCCGCAGAACAATAAGAATCACTATTAAACAGTCTATCAGGTCTCTCCCATTTATATGGCAATCCACTTTTATCTACAATAATATATTCTTGTTCCATTCCAAACCAAAAATCATATTCATTACATTTTTCATGCATTTCAACACAATCAACACGATTATTTGTTGGATGAATTTGATTATCTTTATCAAATGTTTGACATAAAACTAAATATCCTAATCCAATTCCTTTATAATAAACATTATGAAATGGATTTGTAAAAAGTCTTACTGGTTTAATAATTATGTCAGATTCATGTCCTTCAGCTTGACCTGTTGAACTACCATCATAATTCCATTCAGGAATATTATCTAATTCTAAACTATTTTTTTCACTATTTAAAATTTTAATTTTAGACCTTAAATTTTGATAAGCATCAATCCAAACATATTCTAATAAAATCTTCATATAATTATTTATTATATATTTTTTATATTTTTTACATAATTTAAATTAAATAAAATTAAATAATTATTATGGTGATTGATTATTTTTATTATAATATGGAACTTCTAATCCATATGTAAATGTTGGATTTTTATATAATGTTCCCCAATTAGTCTTTTGAACTGGAACACAAGAACCAATACCATTATAACCACTTTCTACACAAACACCATCACAAGTTCTTCTACATTTATCAATTCCAAATTCTTTAGGTTGTGAATAATCTATATTATCTATTGAATTAATAACATCATAAGCATTTTCTGTTATTTTATTTTGATCTACTAATGAATTATAAAAATATGTTGTTTCTAAATTATCATTCATTAATTGTTGTTTATATATTTGATTTTTATTATCTAAATATTTTTGTTGTTCGTCTATTTTCTTCTGTTTATCACTTATATGCAATACTCCTTGAGCTGATAAACCTTTTCTATTTAATACATCTGTTTGACCTTCTGATGATAAATCATATAAATTTTTATTATTATGTAATCCTGGACCTGGTGGGTTTCTATCTATAAATGGATCACTTATATCTACTATCATTGTATTATTACTTTTATCACCATTTAATGATGAAGCTCCTCTAACTTTTATTAAATTATCTTCAACTTCAAAATTTTCTTTATTATCAAAATTAAGTAATAAAATTATAATTACTAATAGAATAATGATTAAATTTTCAAACATCACTTATATAATATTATATATATAAGTATTTACAATAAAAATAATTAAATATTTATTTTTTCCAACCATTTAATTTCACCATAAACAATTCCTATTTCTTTTAACATTTGTTGTTTTTTTCACAATTATTATCATCAGTTTCTAATTTTTCTATAGTATCCATTAAATTTATTATTTTTCTTTTTATGTCAGGAATTATTAAAATAATTTGTTCCAATTTTTCTTCGTATAACTTTTCTTTAATTGAATAATTCTTAATACAAAAATATTTTTTAAACATTATTATTCATTTATATTTTTTAATTTTAACATCTTATATTTTTGTTTATATTTTAAATATTTTCTTTTATAATAATCTCCACCATTTTGGACGAATACTTCATATTTATCTGAATTTATTGATTTACTAACTTTTTTTATATTTTTATAAAAATTTTTTGATGCTTTATCTATCTCCTCTTTATTACTCATTTCTATTTGAGGAATTATTACTTCACCTAATCCCTTTTTTGTTTTTAATACTGCTGTAGGAACACCTTCAGTCATATATCTTTTATAAACATCTTCGTGTTTTCTTTTTAATTTACTCTTATCTTTTTCATCACTTACTAAAAAACTTTCAAATTTATATTTATTCTTATATCTATTTTTTATATCTTTATATATAGGCTCAAATTCATAACAAAATCCACATCCAGTATCCTTTAATAATATAACACTATCCATTACAAAAATCTTAATAATTATATTTAATAAAATTAAATTATTGTATTTTAAAAAATTATGATTGTTGACATTGTTGTTCCATACCAGGAGGTCCCATATTAGGTGGTCTCATTCCACGACTACTTTGATGTCTAAAAAATCTTTCTTGTTCTTCATCTTCATCATTACCATTATTATAATCACTTATATCTTTCATTTCAATAATTTCATAATCATTAATTTTATCTACTCTATAATTATTAATAAAATCATTAAAACCCTTATAACTTAATTGGCCTTTTGGATAAATATACTCAAATTTAATTACTAAATTACCACTTGAATATTCATTAGGTAATCCCAACTTTTCTATAACTCTAATATCACCTTGCTTTATTATATCTTCATTTTTAATTAAATAAGTTCTACCATTTGGATGTTCTAAATATAATTTATCACTACATAAAGCATCTTTTATATTTATCATATAATTATAAATTATATCATACTTTTTAATATTATAATTTTCATTCTCTCTAAATTCTAATTTAATATATAAATCATCATCTCTCATTGTTTCAAAATTATAATTACCTTTTCTTCTTAATATTATAGGTGTCATATAATCTGCCCTTTTATTTATTTTAATTGTTAATTCTTCAGGTCTTTCTATTATACCTTTACCTTTACAAATTTCACATTTAGAACTTTTCTTTATTCTTCCAGTTTGCTTACACTTATTACAAGGACTTTGCATTTGCTGTATCATTGGACCTCTTTGAATTATTCTAATATTAATACCTCTTCCATCACATTCATTACATTTTTTCATTTCAACATCACATTTATCACATTTTTTTTGTGATTTAATTTTTACTTTTTTATTTAATCCCTCAAAAATATTTTCAACAGTTATTTTTATTGGAACCTCCTTAATTGTTTTAATATCTTCATTATTATTCATATTCATATTCATTCCCATTCCACCAAATCCTTTAAATAAATCTTCAAATGGATTAAAACCACTCATATCAGGAATATTATCCATATCATCACCATATCTATCATACTTATCTCTAGTTTCCTTATCAATCAAAATATTATAAGCCTGTGATATTTCCTTAAATTTTTCAGTTGCCTCTTCAACATTCTTTGGATTTTTATCTGGATGCCATTTTGTAGCTAATTTTCTATATGCTTTCTTAATTTCACTTTCATCAGCACTTTTTTCAACACCCAATATATCATAATATGATTTTTTCTCCATAATATAATATTTATATAATACATTTTAAATATTTTTAAATACCTTTTTTTAATAAATAAAATAATTTTAAACTTTCTTTTTCATTTAAAGAATATTTATCAAATGGGTGTTTTTCAATTCTCCTTTTTTTATTATAATGTGGATTATTTTCATAAAAATTTTTATTATAAATATTATTATTTTTAATACAAAGTTGATTATAACTTATTACTTCAATATATGAAGATAAAATATAACATATATCGACAAGCATAATTTTAATGAATATTAGACTTTTATTATTAACTATTAATAATTATTTTTTTCAATTTTTATTATAATTATATGACATTTTATAAAGTTTATAAAATATATTCAAAAAATAGTGATAAATATTATATTAATTATACAGAAAAAACAGTATTAACAGCTATTTTAAATAGATTTATTCTTGATTATAAAACATTCTTACTTAATAAAAATTCACCATTTAATTCAGTATTTAATATAATTGATAAAAATGATATTAGCATACAATTATTAGAAAAAATTGATGATTTAAATATAGCTAATAATTTTATACAAGAATATAAAAATAATAATATACATATTATTTCTGAAAATAATGAAATTATTAATAAATTACAAAATATTAATGTTATTAAAATTAAAAGAGATAGAAAAGATTATCACAAAAAATACTATTCTAAAAATAAAGATGAAGATAAAATAAATAATCAAAATAAACAATATTATCAAAATAATAAAAATAATATTAAAAATAAAATTAATACTATTAATAATAATAATAAAATAATTAAAAATACAAATAAATCTAAAAATATATTTGATTTAATAGAACAGTATTAAAATTTTTCTTTAGATATTTCTTCATAATCATATAATAAATGTAATAAATAATATAATGATTTTTTATAATATTTATATGAAACTAATTTATCTATTTTTTCATTTTTAATTCCATCCATACAATATTTATAAGAATTGCTAAAATTAAATATTTGATGTTCTATTTTATCATTTACAATATATTCTTCTTTATTTTTAATATCTAATAACATTATTTTTTCTTTAATAATTATTATTATATCATTTATTAACAGTGAATTATATATCATTAAATTTAATATATCATCATCATTTTTTGATACTTGTAGATTAAAATTATTTATTCTTAAAATATTAAACATATCTTCTAACATTATAATAAGATTTGTATTTTTATATAAATTTTTCATATAATATATTTTATAAATATCTTTTATATTTAAAAATATAAATATTAATTACTAATATAATGATAAATGTGTGTTCCATATGTTTTGATGATAATAATTTAATTAAAACAAATTGTAATCATTATTTTCATTTAGACTGCATTAAACAGATAATATATCCTAAATGTCCTTGTTGTAAATCTGATTTAACTATATTTCTTAATAATAATGGTATTTCTAATAAAAAAATTAAAAATAATATTAAAATAGAACAAAATAGATTATTTATTCAAAATATAAATACTAATTTATTATCAATAACCTATAAATATGATATTATTTGTAATAATATTAAACTTAATAAACAAAAATGGAAAAATATTATTAAATCAATAATTCTTCCATATATTCAAAATAATAAAACACTCCTATTAAATTACTCTGTTATGAGATATTTTTTTAAATTAGATGGTGTTTTTATATATTATTGTGATTTAAAAGAACTTATAATTAATTTATTATCTGGATATACATCTAATGTTTTACAATGGATTGAAAAAGATGATTTTAATAAGAATATACATATTAAAAATTTTATAATAAATCTTTATAAAGAAATAAAAGCTAATTTTACTAATAAAGTTGGAGTATTATTTATTATTAATGATACAATTAATAATAAAAAATTTATATTTAAAAAAATTTTTTATGAAAATACTCCTAAATTAAAATATATGTATTATAGTGATACTATTAAAAGTTTATTAAATTTAGAATTAGAAAAATCAAATTTAAATCAAACTATTAATTCAGAATATAAATATTTAAAAAATTTACTAAATTTTAAAAAACAAAAAATATTACAATATCATAATTTTACTAATTTTATTAAACATAAGATTAATAATATATTTATTAAATATTTTAATGAAAATATTACTGGATTAATTGAAATTAGAGGTAATTCTGAAATTATTACATTTGAAATTATTTATAATGATATTATTGTTTATAAAAATAAAAATAATAATGAAATATTTTCAATCAAAAATTTTAATAATTATCTAATTAATAATATTAATTCTAATAAAACATTTATTATTGTATATTTATTAAATAAACATTTATTATATAATAATTTAAAATATTTATTTGGTTATAGCATATCAAAAATAGATAATATTTATCAAACTAATAAATTAAATAATGATACTTTAGAAAGTAATCTATTCCAAGAATTTTTTGGAAAAGAAATTCTTAAAAAAAAATTATTTTTTAATTATGAATATTTATAAAAATTATTAAAAAATTAATGATGTTTAGAACAATTTAACCAACCTCTACTTATATGATGTTCTGTATTTAAAAACCATTCATCAAAATTAACTTTTGTTATTGTTCCATCACTATTTGAAAAAAATAATTTTGATATTTTTACTTTTTTATTATTATATAATTCCTTGGCACAATTATAACAAGGTTGTGAATTTGTTATTTCTCCCAATGAGTTATATTTTATTACATATAAATCTAATACTATTTTTTTTTTAATTTTAAATTTACTTATCTTATAATTAATTTTTTTTAACGCATCCATTTCAGCATGAGTACCAATATATTTATTATTAAATCTTATCCTATTTGAATTTATTCCTATAGTTCTTTTTATATTAAGCGTTTCATTAAACGCCTTTCTTACAATTTACTTTTGTTGTCATAAAAGCAATGTGCTTATGTGTAGAAGGTTCGGTTCTTTTCTTTAAACCTTCATCAATTAAAAAATTAGTTAAAGTCTCCATACTATTCTTATAGATTAATTCTTTAATATGTTTTTATTCAAATATAATTTTATATAATATATTTAAAATGAATAATAATCAATTTTTATTTACAACGGATAATTCAAGCATTAACTCTTCATCATTAGAAGATATTACTTTATCTACTACAGAAGAAGATAAATTACCAAATACACTAAAATTAAAAAAAATCAAAAAATCAAAAAATAATATTGAAACAAATAATGAAAATAATATATCCTCATTAACTAATCAATACAAACTACACCAACCTTCTGGAACTACCTGTATTTCAAGAACTGATTATAAAACCTTTAATTTAAATACTCAAGAAGAAACCAATGAAGAAACTAATGATTATAATAATCAAGAAGAAACCAATGATGATATTCAAGAAGAAACAAATAAAGATACTCAAGAA
>OJDV01000240.1_pt1 | contig 20700 bp, 18 predicted proteins | sample 1592911 | NCBI WGS metagenome assembly OJDV01 (sample SAMN05416860, study PRJEB24817) | seawater metagenome | isolation source: Sea water | place: Canada:Atlantic | collected 2013-11 | reverse complement strand
GCTCTTAAACCGAAAACCCCCAAGCAGTAATCTGCTTGGGGGTTTTTTTATGCCTGGAACAAAGTCACGAAATTGTCTGCACGGTACAATTGCTTAACAATTCTTCACAACTTCTATATTGATCAATCATTCATAAAATCTGTACATTGCGCACGCCATTATTTCAGTGCGTCGGCGTGCCGAATTGCTTGGAATGATACTTCCATTAAAAGCATGAATAGATCAGGAGTGTTGTTTGAATGTATCGTAGATCACTTTTCCACATAAGCGTCTTAATTTGTAATGTGCTGTTCTTATCCTCTGCGTTCGCACAGAGCGACCGTGAAGATGTAGATAAAGGTCGGTACCTAATTACTATTGCAGGGTGTAATGACTGCCATACTGCTGAGTACCCAGAGAGTGGCGGTAAAGTGCCGGAATCGCAGTGGTTGAAGGGGAGTTCTATAGGCTATCAAGGTCCTTGGGGAACGACGTATCCTGCGAACTTACGCTTGTCCGTCGCGAATATGAGCGAAGAACAGTTCATCGCACGATCCAGGTCCGAGATGTTGCCGCCTATGCCATGGTTTAATTTACTTGCGATGTCTGATGACGATCTTAGAGCGATCTATCGCTATATTAACAATCTTGGAGAGCCCGGAGGGGCTGCGCCGGCGTATGTACCTCCTGACATCGCCCCTGTCACGCCTTACATAGTGTTCGTTCCACAGCAGCCTGCAAGACACTAGAATACGCGGTGCTAGTAAGCTCAGTGGGAATGCCCCGCTGAGTTATTTTGCATTTCACTTTAAGCTAAAGAACTGCAAACCTCACTGTAGGCTATTCGCATAGCACAGTGAGCTCGCCGACCCCGTCAATTGATCTGCTGCTCCAGTTGGGCTAACCGCTTCTAAACTTGTTTCATTTACAGCAAGTACTTTTAGCAGTATGATGTGGGAATAAATCCCACGGAAGGCGATCTCTCTATGAACATAGTTAATTCTACCACCCTACGCTCGCTATTAAGCGTCTTGCCAATGCTGACATGCGGTTTTGTGCAAGCCTCCGACGTTACTATGTTTCACCAAGTCCAGTTGCACTCGTCAGCGCCCACCGATAGAGCGATCATTGACTTTAGCTTGGATTCGCAAGGTAATGTCTACGTACTAGAGGATCAAAATAGGCTTAAAAAATTCAACTCTACTGGTGTTCTACAATACGATTATGCCTTGCAGTCTTCTTACCTACCTGAAAGAGCGCAGTTAAATGATCTTTTAGTCGATTCCGCAGGAAATATCATACTTAGAGTATCTGGCTATTATAGTTCTGGAGACTACTACCCTAGTCGACTGCTTCGAGTATTGGATGGAGGCAGTATCGTTGAGCTTAGCAGCACTTTTAGTTCTAGTTATTCGATTTCAATACCAGATTATTTCGGAAATCTGTTGTTTGTTAAAAAAACGCTCACAGGCTTTGAGATTAAAAAACAGAGTGTTCAGGAAAACATTTCTATTTTCGAGCTAGATGAGACATCACTTCCTGAATCTCTCCGAAACTATAGTGTCGAGGCGGTCGACATCGACCCGTTCGACAATTTCTATCTTCTCCTCCAAAGACAAGTTGGCAGAACATATTCTCACAAGATAGTAAAAATTGATCCGGTAGGAAATCTAGTGGCGCTAGATATTCTTAATGCAAACGGGTTTGTTGAAGCACTGCCAAAAATACGCAATATATCAGTGAATCGTTTTGGTGAGGTTTTCTTACTAGATGCTACTTTCAGTGTAGCGTTGGACGCTCCGGGTGAGGATAACTGGCGTGCTTTCAAATTGCGTCCTCCTGGCGTGCTTACACAAATCATCGATGTGTCTGGTGATGGTAGCGGTGCTGTAGATACGGTAACTAGTGGTGATTTTGGACACGTCGATTATGTTTTCAACATAAGCGGAAATGCTTTGGTGCACCCGTTTGCATCATCCACAGACAGGCTCGGAAGTGTCTATATCGCGGCATTTACCTCGAATAATGTCTTCAGGATCAATCGGGAGGGGGAGATCAGGGTTGTTCTCGACGAGTCTGGAGATGGGCAAGGGTTTGAGTTTAAGTCGCCAAAGCAAATAGAGGTCGATCAAGACGGCAATGTATTTGTGCTAGCCACCGGAGGCATCGCGGATAGGATATTTAAAATTTCGAATGATAATACTAGGCAGCATTCGCTGGAACTCGACTCGGGGCCAATTGAGAACAGGGGGCATAGCATTCCTGTAGATGCGATGATTAGCTACGGGGACAATTCCTCGAATGACATCGGGGGAGGCAACAGTGCTCAGTATATCTTCGCACTAGGTGGTGACGATACTCTGCGAGCGGGTGTCGGTTTTAACTATCTGTCGGGAGGAGAAGGGCAAGACGTCGCCAACTATCTCTACGACCTTCGTGATTACGCTATAAGCCAAGACCCACTCACCGGGGACACCGAGCTTATCGGAAAGAATGGTGATTCCTTAGGACTCGCATTGGGGGATATAGAAACTCTTCAATTCAGAGACCAGAGTATTGCAAACGATGAGCTTGGCTACTGGGGGAGTACTAACTTAGTGAGTAGTTCCATCGTTGAACCGATCTTTCGGTTCTTCAATGTAGTGAATAAAGCCTTCTTCTATACTGCTAATGTGCAGGAAGCGGAGCACATCCTCGAGATGAGTTCTGAGTTAAAAGAGAATGTAGATGAGTGGTCCTACGTTTTGCAGGGCGCAACATTTGCGGCCGCCCATTCCTATCCAGATGCCGTGGATCTACATCGTTTCTACAATTATCAGACCGGTCATCATTTCTTCACCGTGAATGAAGACGAAGTGCGCTATATACACAAACAGATTGACGAAGCTGCTTGGCCATTTATCTATGAGCAAGCTGCTTTCAAAGTTTATCCATGGGACCCTAATGAGGACGAGGATGGCAACGAGATTGCTGTGCATCGTTTCTTTAGCCCCAGTTTGAATCGACATGTATTCACAGCGAGCCCCTTAGAAGCGCTACTGTTTCAAGAGTCGGGAATCTGGGACTACGAGGGTGTAGGATTTTATGGCGAAAAAGTGCAGTAGAGATTAAATGAATCAGTTAGTCGTTCTCGAGCTAATTAGGAAAGTGCCTCTGAGAAGTGCTCTCCAGAGGCATTGGCATTTCGTTTAATACTAAAACCTACAAACGGTGCTATTGGCCGCCGAGGCCCAAATAGACGCCCGGTAGGAAGCGCTCGGGGTCGCCCCATTTCCCATCGTATTTAGCCGTAGGGTTTGCCGCCTGTACCTGTTCGAAAGTCATGCCTCTCTCTACCATTGGGCGCACCGTATTCATCACATCTAGAATCATGTCGCGGAACTCCATAACGTCGGCACGCGTCGACGGTGCCCCGTGTCCAGGTACGATGATGGTATCGGGTCCCGCCATGCCGATGGCGATAGCAAGTGCCTCTAGAGTCCCCTGCAGTGTGCCGCCATTCGCTAGATCGATGTACGGGTAACCCGTGGTACGAAAGACATCCCCCATGTGCAGAACGTCCGAGCCCATGAAGTACACGAAGCTATCACCGTCTGTGTGTGCTGCGGGCACGGGCATGACCATCAATTCTTCGCCATTGAGATGAATCGAAATATCATCCACGAATGTGAGCACCGGGAGTGCCTCCTTTGGTGAGTTCTGGAGCATTCGTACTCTCACCTTATCCCTAGCTAAAATTACGATTCCTTGCTTGCCCAAATTCTCATTTCCGCCGGTGTGATCGCCGTGCACATGGGTATTGATTAGGAAGCGAATGTCGCCGTCATTGATGCTGGCGATGGCGGCGAGAATCTTTTCAGTCAGTGGGGCAAATTGGTCGTCGATCATCACGACACCATCCTCTCCGACGGAGAGTCCGATATTGCCGCCAGCACCCTCTAAGTAGTACACATTGCCCCGTACCTGATGAGGCACGATCTGCACCTGACTATAGTCGGTTTGTGCCAGGCTTGTGTTGGTGAGGGACACCGCAATGAAGGCAAAGATGGCACTTCTGAGTAAGTGCCTCGCATGATTATTCTGGCGCATAGCTCACCCCTAATAGGATTATGGATTTAGTGTGCCTACGACTATAAGAGGGAGTGGGGGACCTTGTCTATTTCAATTGGGTTTGTTGGGGTTGGGAAAACTAGTTTGCTGCCTTGCGTGACTATTCATTCGCGCAAATAAAAAGCCCCCTGTCATTGCTGACAGAGGGCTTTAGTGTTGCAGCTAAAAGCTGTTCGTTAAGACTTAGTGTCTTCCGCTTCTTCTCCAGTAACCCCATTTTTCTTGAGGTTAGAGATCACAGAGATAGCTTCGAGGATCACCAAGATGCTCGCGATCATTACGGCGACGCTCAATACAACAAGCAGCCACTGGTCATTGCGGTAGTAGCTGCCCATCTGGATCAAGCTGCCCCATACTGCCATTAGAAGTACGAAGATCATTGGCATCAGCGTGTAGCGTGCTGGGCGACCTAGCTTCATTAAGAAGATCGACACAACGAGTAGCGTTAAGCTAGCAAGAATCTGATTGGTCGCACCGAATAGTGGCCAAATCACATTGCCGCCGTTACCTGATGAGCCGCCAGCACCGAAAGCCAAAAGGAGACAACTGCCAACCGCAACAAACGTCGCGATTACGTTGTGCTTCAGGAAGTCGATATTGTAGATTGAGCCCCACTCTTGAATGATGTAACGCTGTAGACGTACTCCAGCGTCCATAGTGGTGCCTGCGAACAGTACCACCATAGTCGCTAGTAGAGTGGTGGCAAATAGGTTCGGGAGTCCCCAGCCTGCAGTCAGCAAGTTACCGCCACCAGTGATGAATGCTGATGCGCCTCCACTGCCGAATGCACCGTAAAGCGTGTGCCAAACTTCAGGAGATGAGGCATACAAAGCGCCACACACGGCAACAATTGTGATCAATGCTAGTGAGCCTTCGCCAAGCGCGCCAAGGTAGCCAACAAAACGTGCATCGGGCTCTTTGTCGAGTTGTTTGGAGCTAGTACCGGAAGCCACGATACCGTGGAAGCCCGAAAGTGCGCCACACGCAATGGTGATGAACAGCAGCGGGAATATACTCGGAGTGTTCTCAGCCAACTGAGTATTGAATGCAGGTGCTGTAATTTCCGGAAGGGCTAGGAAAACTGCTCCGTAGAGCAGGAATAGACCAACGACCAGCTGTGCACCGTTAATGTAGTCACGTGGCTGAAGCAATGCCCAAACTGGCAGCATTGAAGCGATTGCCGCGTATGCGAACAGGATCAGGATCCAGCTGGCGTTTGCTGATAGACCAAGGAAGCCTTCTGGCAGAGCCAATGGCATTTCGCTACCAACGTAAATCGTGAAGTAGAGAATGCTCACGCCAATTACGGATATAAGTAGTAGGTTCGCTTTGCGACGAATCAGGAAGCCAATGGCCACGGCAACAGGTATTGCTGCCCAAGCAGGGAATACTGATGTTGGAATGTCGACCATCTCACCGGCGATAATGGTGCCGAAAACAGCGTTTACCATTAGTAGCAATAGGAAGATGACGATCATGAACAGCGAGCGAGTGCGCTTGCCAATTACAGACTCAGACAAGGCACCAATCGACTTGGCACCATGACGGCTGCTCGCCCAGAGAGCACCCATGTCGTGTACGCCCGCAAAAAATACGGAGCCGAAGGTTACCCATAGCACGGCAGGTACCCAGCCCCAATACACTGCAATTGCGGGGCCTACGATAGGAGCGGCGCCTGCAACTGAGGTGAAATGCGCACCCCAAAGTACAAACTTGTTAGTTGGTACGTAGTCAACACCGTCATTGACTTGGTGTGCAGGAGTAACGAAATTTGGGTCGAGTTTGTAAATTTTCTCTGCGATGAAGCGAGAATAAACAAACCAGCCAAAACTGAATCCCGCGAGACCCAGAATGACTATCAATACCGAGGACATAAGGCACTCTCCAGTGGTTTCTTATTGTAAAAAAGAGGACGCATCATACCAAGGTCAGCCCGTGAGACACAATAATTAATAGGTCCTGAATCTCCTCTAAACAAGGCGATTCGGGCGTTTGCAGAGAGTTTTAGTTACAAAATGTTGCATAGAGCCGTGTTTGGTCAAATGGCATGGCTAAGTCTATAATCGGTCGCTAGATAGGCAAAAATCCACTCTATTTTCCGAAGATTGCGACTTATGGCAAAACCCAGCACAGTAAATCTCACATTCTCCACGGATCGTTTGATTAAGGGGCTCGCGGTTAGCTGTGTTTCGCTACTCCTTATCCATATAGTCCTCACCGTGATGCACTATCGTTTTGTCGAACTCCCTTGGCTCTTGCGTGAGCTTTTCGACGTAGATGAAGAGGAGAGCGTGCCCACCTGGTTTTCCTCTAGTCTTCTATTATTAACGGCTGTGGTCCTGTTCCTTATTGCTCACCTAAGCAAACGTTGCAAAGACCGCTATGCCGTCTACTGGCTTGGTTTAGGAATTGGCTTCGCTTTCATGTCTGCGGATGAGATTGCAGGCTTTCATGAGACCCTAAACTCGGTCACCGAAACTTCATGGGCTGTGCCGGGCTTGATCGTGGCACTAGTAGTTGGCATTGCTTATCTGAAGTTTCTGTCCTCTCTTCCAGCCCCGGTCGCAGTGCGTTTTATGATGTCTGGCGCAATCTTCGTGGGCGGTGCAATCGGCGTCGAGTTGGCCACAGAGCCTTATCTATACGACGATGCTCTGGATACCTTGGGCTACAATCTGTGGACGCCTGTAGAGGAAGGCATGGAGATGGGTGGTGTAATCTTGTTCCTTGCAAGTTTGTTCGATTACCTCAAGAGCCAGTACCCGCTGGAGCTGCAGCTTTCGCCAAAGCGATGAGTGTTGCACGAATTTTTCCACTGCACTTTAAGTTGAGCGCTTATTGCGTTAGGGCACCGTTGGCACTAGTCAAGCCTGTGAAGTTCTGTGTTATGTTATAGCGGCCGCTTAAGGCGCGCATGAGGTCAAAAAAACAATAAGTACCTGTGGGGGGACGACGTGCTAAACCAACTTTTATTCGACTTCGCGCAGTGGCTCGATACCTTTGAATTGAGCACACGGCTGCACGAGTCCTACTATATGTACAATTGGGTGGAGTCTACCCATGTTGTCGCGCTAATGATTTCTCTAGGCATGCTATTCATTATCGATATGCGCATGCTTGGCCTCACACTGACTAATGTTCCGGCGTCGCGAATCGCGGCTCGACTCAATATTCCTATGATGATCGGCTTCACGATTATGATAATCACAGGTTTACTTCTATTCTTTGCGGTTCCGGTGCGCACTACACAGAGCATCTGGTTCCGTATCAAATTTGTACTCCTTTTTGCTGCGGCAATTAACGCGTGGCTTTTCCACAAGAAGATGAACGAATCTGTCGCAACTTGGGACAACGAACCCAAAGCTCCGCGGCGTTTACGCTATGCAGCGGGTTTCTCTCTGGGCTTGTGGGCCGGCGTCGTCACCACGGGGCGACTAATTGCCTATGATTGGTACGATTGTTATCGAGTTCAATCAGACTTGATTGCTTGGGCGGCTGGATGCATGGCTGAGTAATCGCCATATCGACTATAGGGGGAGAGAAGCGTGGAATTATTAACTTTTTTTGAATGGGCAGAGACCTCTATGCTTGGGTCTATAGGTAAGACCTATGGTGGAGTCTATGCCATGGGGCAGTCGTTGCACTTGATGTCACTGGCACTTTTAGGCGGCACCGTATTAGTAACGGATCTGCGTTTGCTCAATGTGATGTTGAAAGATGTTCCTTCCGAGGTAGTGATAGAAAATGCGCATAAGTGGTTTCGAGTGGCGCTAATTGTCATCATTTCGACGGGTATTTTTATGGCGGCCGCCGTTGCTACTCGGATGTATTACAACCCGTTCTATTGGGCAAAGATGTCAGCATTGCTCGCGGGTATAATTTTCGTATTCGCTATCAAGCGCCCACTGCTCAAGCGGCCACACGCGAGTATTAATCCAATTGTGTTGAAGTCTGTTGCTGTGGCTTCGTTGATCATCTGGTTTTCTGTTGCAGCCACCGGACGCTGGATCGGTTTCTCATAACAAAGTATTTCTGCCTCGACTAGGGCTGGGAGTTCTAAGATGCAAGATTCGTCAGAAAGTAAGAAAGAAGGAATGGATCGACTAGAGCTTGTCGCGCTAGGAACTTCTTCGACAGTGATAGTAGTCGCGCTTATTTATTGGGTAATCCAAGTAAGCGGTGTGTTGGAAATGTTGGAGATGGCGTACGGCTAAGAATACTGCGAGGCTTTGGCGGCCTCGCAGCTTGCGATTATTTTAAGGGCGAGAAATCTGTCGTCGTCATGTATTTGCGTACAACACCCTGCAGGATAGGGCCATCCGCATTTGATTCATCGTTGACCTTCTGCCATTCAGGATCTTGCGAGAATGCCTGCCAAGAACGGTTAGCGGCTTCTTGACTGTCATGGGCTAGAATGTAGACCAATGTGTTCGATGACTCCTCCTCGTCCGTAGGCACCCAATAACCAATATTCGTCATGCCATGCTTCTCGAAAATGCGCATGGTGTGATTGCGGAAGCGCGCTAGTAGCTTATCGAGGTTGCCCGGGGTCGCGGTATAGGTGCGCAGCTCAAAGACTTTCCCGTCTTGTGCCTGTGCTGAGTTCGGCGCGCTCAAGACGCCAATTGTTAAGACTAGAGATGCTGTGCAAACTAATATCTTACGAATGATTGGCGTCATAGCGAGCTTCCTTCCATTTATTGTTTTTAAGGGTTTGTTCTTAGATGACCTCATTTAGGAAGTAATCGTCCCAAATCAAAGACGTGATCAGTTTTTCTAGTGCTCCATGAATTGCAGCATCGAGCTCAGCGGCGCTAGCGCGTCCGAAAATAACGGTGTCATAGGCGGTGCGGCTGCCTGCGCGCAGAGTCGCATGAACGCGCACAGTGACATCGAATTCACCCGCTTTGTCCTGAACGGAAAACTCGGTTACTTCGCCGTTTAGCGTAAGGCTCTGACCTTCTTCAACTAGCCCTGCACCACCTTTTATAAAGGCTTGGCTCAATGCATCATGAACTATCTCTGCAACGGGCTTCTCGGCGTTATAGCTACCGATAAGTGTGGCATCGCCGTCACGTGTGTCTGTAAAGCTAGCAATCTTAAGTGAGCCTTTTGGTGCCTTGCTGAAATCAACTTGAGGATCTTGCGTGTAGGTGAAATTGACCTCGATATCCTCAGCAAAGCTGACGGTTGAAAAGGACAAAATACAAAGCATTGGCATTGCAGCGAAGAAACGGCGAAAAGACATAGGGACTCCAAAAGATTCTTGTGACGTTGTGATTATTGTGAGGTATGTAAGCTGAATGCAAACTTAATTTAAATACGCGATGCATTCAACCAACAATGAAAAAAGCCACCGCTTGAGACTCAAGTGGTGGCTTTTAGATATCCCTAAGTAAGGGAGAAGAAGTGCTCTAGCTTACAGTTTGTCTGCAGGCCATGCCGCGCCTTGAACGCGTGGAACTTCTTTGATGCCTTGGTAGGCGAATTTCTGAACACGCTTACCTTCATATGTCTCAGTAGTGAAGATGTCGCCAGCTGAGTTAGTAGCAAGGCTGTGCGGTGCATACCACTGACCAGGACCACGACCACCGTGACCGAAGCTAGTGAGAACTTCTAGAGACTGACGATCTAGGATGTAAACTCGGAAGTTTTGTCCATCGGCGAGGTATAGGTACTTCTGCTCTGCATCTTTAGAGAAGTCGATGTCCCAAGTAGAGCCTTGGTTCAACGTTTCAGGAGCAACTTGTACTTCTTTTACGTAAGTGCCGTCTTTGCGGAAGACTTGGATACGGTCAGTACCGCGGTCACAGACATACAGCAATCCATCGTTAGATGGTGTGGCACAGTGAACTGGGCCGCGGAACTGTGTAGGCAGTGGCTCGCCTGGAGTGTAACCAACGCGACCGTCTTCAGGACGATTGCCGTAAGCACCCCAGTAGCGCTTGAATGCGCCAGTGTTTGCGTCGAGTACTGCAATACGCTTATTGCCGTAACCGTCAGCTAGATATACTTCGTTAGTCTGTGGATCAACTTCGATCTCTGCAACTTGTGAGAAGTGAGTAGTGCTGTTGCTGTCAGCCGCATTGCCTGGCTCGCCGTATTCTGCAACGAATTGTCCGTCGCCAGTGAATACAAGAACGTGGGAATCGCCGCCGCCGTTACCGCCGATCCAAACGTTGCCGTTAGGAGCTACGTCGATACCGTGGTTAGACGCAGGCCAAGTGAAACCGTCACCTGGGCCGCCCCAAGCATTAACGACGTTACCAGCAGGGTCGAACTCGATGATGGGTGGTGCTGGGGTACAGCAACCGCTGACGCCAAGCTTAAGGCCGATCTCTGTTGCGCCACCGAACATGGAGTCTTGGTCGCGGTGAACGATGAATACGTGGTCGCGTGCATCGACGTCAACGCCGATAGTGCGGCCTAGAATCCAGTTATTTGGAAGTGGCTTAGGCCAATATGGATCGACCAAAAACGTAGGCGCCATAACCATATTGCTGGCCGCTTCTGCAGGTTCCTGCAGTTGCGATTGACTTACACCAAGTGCTACTAAACCCAGTGCAAACGTGGCTCCTGCCGCATATTTAAGTTGTCTTGTCATTCTTATTTCCCTCCGGGGTAAGTCTCTTCTGAGGCTTCGTTTTTTTTAGACCGGCTGGCAGTATACTCACTTCTACCGAGACAGTATACTCAGATTCCGCGATTTCAAGGGTGCGATTACAAATACTTACAATTGTCCGCGGGGCCTATAAATGCTGGTGTTTGGCGTGTCGCTATAATGAAAAACTAGAGAGGGTAGAGACTTGGATAACGAGAATTATAAGAAAGATAAGCCGGTGATATTGACGGCTGTGGCGCCTATAGAGCAGTTGCGCCGCTCGAGTCTTGCCCTGTGGTGCTTCTTATTAGTGTTGTTGCTCACCGTATTCTGGTCGAGTAAGGCCGCATTCGCGGACGATGTCCCATTATCGGTATCGGTGCAAACTTTCGTAAAACCCGAGGGCAATCAGTTATCGGTATTACTGCGGGTGCCGATGGACGCGCTCGGCGAGATCGATTTTCCTAAACGCGGCGTGCCGGGCTCTCTCATCTTCTCCGAAGCTGACCCCACACTGTTTACTGCTGTCGATACTTACATCCTAGGGAATATCCATTTTTTCGAGGGCGACCGTTTGTTAGAGCAGTATGAGGTGCGCAATGTGCGCGTCTCCCTGCCCGGTGACCGCTCATTTGGTAGTTTCGAAGAGGCTTTGGCGAATATTCAGAGCCCGAAACTGGATGATTCTGTGAATCTATACTGGCGACAAGGGCTGCTCGATGCCCTCATTACCTTCCCGATTGACTCTGCGGAGTCGCGTTTTGCTGTCGATTCACGCCTCGCTATACTCGGAGTTAAAACCAATACGGTCATCCGCTATGTGCTGCCATCAGGCGCCGAACGTCCTTTCAGCTTCGTTGGCAATCCTGGCTTGGTGAGTCTGGACCCTAGTTGGTTCCAAGCTTCCTGGCGGTTTATTGTCATGGGCTTCGAACACATTCTCGATGGAACCGATCACATTTTGTTCTTGCTGTGTTTGGTTATACCGTTTCGAAATATTCGCGCGTTATTTCCCGTAATTACGGCATTTACGGTGGCTCATTCGATAACCTTGATTTCCTCGTTATTCGGCGTGGTTCCCTCTGCGCTGTGGTTCCCACCACTGATCGAGACGCTGATTGCGGTCTCCATCGTCTACATGGCTTTCGAGAACATTATTGGTTTCAGGCAAGAGAATCGCTGGATGGTCACGTTCGGGTTCGGGCTTATCCACGGTTTCGGGTTCTCTTTTCTTCTGACCGAGAGCATGCAGTTCGCGGGCGGTCACCTGCTAACGGCGTTGCTCTCCTTCAATGTCGGGGTTGAGTTCGGGCAGATGTTGGTGCTCTGTATTGTTGTGCCGCTACTGGTGCTGTTATTCCGCTACTTCGTCGCGGAGCGCATGGGGGTGATCATTCTTTCGGCGTTGGTGGCACATAGTGCTTGGCACTGGATGGCAGAGCGATGGACCACGCTAATGGCTTACGACATCAGTTTTCCCGTCATCAACAGGGCCTTTTACGTCTCGTTGACTCAGTGGGGAATATTGCTAATTATTGCGATCGTTGTGCTCTGGTTGATGCAAAACCTATTTGGTCGTTTCTTCGCGCCCACGTTAGCTAGCGCGCCTAAGAACACGCAGGTTTAAACTTGCGCTGATCTTGCCCACTTAGGCAGGATCAGCTTGATTGCTTAAGGTTGCAAGACGTATTTGCGCAGAGCTCTCTGTGCAACCTCAGCGCCGTAGACATTGCCGTCTTCGTCTGCTGTTACGCCTTCTGCAACGCTAGTTCCGTTCGCCTCTCCGGTGTTCGGGTCTGGAATGAACGCCTCTACAAAACCTGTTTCTGCGCTTCCAATACGAATTCCTCGATACCAGCCTGGGTTACGCCCTGGCCCTGTATTCGATTCCGAGTCCGCAGAGTAGAGTGTGTCGTTAGCATCAATATACAAGCCGCTAGGGCGCCCGAATTGTGTCCACGTTGCGAGCCAGATGCCTTCCTGGTCGAAAATCTGTAGTCGGCTGTTGCCTCGGTCTGCGACAAACAGGCGTCCTGCGGAGTCCATGGCAAGGGCGTGAGGCACATCGAGCTGGCCAGGGCCTGTGCCTTTGCCGCCCCATTCCATAAGGTACTGGCCTTCGCTGTTGTATTTAACGATTCGGTTGTTGCCATTTGAGGAGTGACCATCGGCGACGAAGATGTCCCCATTTGGAGCCACTAATACGTCGTTGGGTTGGTCGAAGATGTTATTGCCTTTACCCGCGACCCCAGGGAGACCAAGGCTCATCAGTAGCTCGCCTTCGGAGCTGAATTTATGGACTTGATGGCCCTTCATGCGGGCAGCGTCGCCGCGGGCATCAGCGATCCAAACATTACCTTCGAAATCCACATGTATGCCATGTGGCCATACGATAAGTCCCGCGCCGAAGCTTTTAATTACGCGTCCGTCAGGGGCGATCAGGAAGATAGGGTCTAGCTCTGGTGTGTCGAGGCAATTGCTATTCCCGCCGCAGCGCTCTGCAGCCCATACATTGCCTTCACCCGCGTAATATACAGTGCTTGTAGCGCCCCATTCGCGGTCATCGGGCAGTGGTGCCCAGACATTCTCTACGGCTTGATAGGGGTTTGGGACAACGTTGGGGTTATCTAGCTGTGCCAGTGCCGCGCTGCTGAGCTGGCTAAGTGTTAGAATAGTGCCAAGCAATAAGCCATGACGTTTGCCATTTAGCATGGTGAATTCTCCTGTCTTGTAATTTTTTGCGTCGAGACCTTCAAATGCGCAATGTAAACGAATCCAATGCGCTTGTCTTTTTGAGGTGTTGAACCCGCGAATTTCGTGTGTCGCGCCGTCAATTGGACCGCGAATCGTCCTAATGCAGTGGCTTTGAGAAAAATTTCATGCGTTTCGTCGAGAGTATTGGCCACTCTATCGCCATGAGAGCGTAAGCGTTGTTGTAAATCGTTTCAAACCGTTACACTAGCCGCCAGTTTTTTTGAAGATTTCGAGCGCTAGCTCGATTAGACTGAGTAAGTTAAATTTAATACTGGAGTGCCCATTATGAAGTCCCTAAGTATTCTTTCCACCTTTGCTATTGCAGGTGCCATCAGCGTCTCTGCAATTGCAGCGCCAGAACGTGCCGGAGACTTTGCGCTTCTGGACCAAAACGGCGATTTTCACCAGTTTAGTAAATATCGCAACAAGGAAGCCCTTGTTGTGCTTTCTCAATCTAACAGCTGTGCTGCAAGCCAATTGGCCGCCTCTAAGCTGCAAGATTTACGTGCCGAGTGGGAAGCCAAGAATGTCGCGTTCTTGATGATCAACTCCGCGCAGGACGACCTTGCTGCGATTCGTAAGACTGCTCAAGATCAAGGCATCGAACTTCCCATTCTTTTAGATAGCTCGCAACTCGTTGCTGAGACACTGAGCATTTCTCAAGCCGGCGAAGTGCTGGTTCTAGATCCTCAGAATTTGTCAGTTCTTTATCGTGGTCCGTTTGGCGATCATTTGACCGCAACATTGACTAGTGCTCAGAGCGACTCTGTCCAGAACACTATGGACATGGATGTTGCTGGGTGTGATCTCAACATTGCGCCTAAGCCAACTATGGCGTCTGCTGCGCCTGATTACGCAACTGAAGTTGCACCGATCATCGTAGAAAATTGTGCTGAGTGTCACCGTGAGGGTGGCATTGGTCCATTTGCGATGAATAGCCACCTGATGTTGCAGGGCTGGTCGCCAATGATTCGTGAAGTCTTGATGACTAAGCGTATGCCTCCAATGCAGGTAGATCCAGCAATCGGCCATTTCGATAATGCGGCTTACATCTCCAATGAAGAACTTCAGACTCTTGTGCGCTGGATCGACGCGGGTGCGCCAAAGGGTGCGTTCTCTGCAGACCCATTGAGCAACCTCGAGTATCAAGACGTGAAATCTTGGCAGCTAGGCGAGCCAGACTTCGTCGTTAAGACTCCTGTTCAAGAGATTCCCGCAACTGGTGTGATGGACTATATCAACGTCGATGTTGATCTGCCCTTTAACGAAGACAAGTGGGTAAAAGCGGTTCAGTTCATCCCAGGTGACGAGACTGTTCTTCACCACCTGCTAACTTATGTGACTGCCCCGGCTGAAGATTTCAACGGTGGTGAGGCTGACCAGAGCTCTATTGCTCGTCGCTTCCTCGAAGGTTATGCGCCTGGCAAGGTAGAGGCGATGGTCTTCCCACAGGATACCGGTGTCCTGATTCCTGCTGGCCATAAATTGTCTATGCAGTTGCACTTCACCACCAATGGTCGTGCTACTTCTGACGAGACAACTCTCGGCATGTATTTCTACGACGAGAAGCCTGCACACGAGAACTTCACGCGCTCTGTGTCTGCAAACTTCGTAATTCCTCCACATGCGACGAACCATGAAGTACATGCAAGCTATGTGTTTGATAATGAAGTGGTTGTGAACGGTCTACGTGCACACATGCACTTCCGTGGTAAAGACATGAAGTTCTCTGCGGAATACCCAGATGGCACTATGGAAGACCTGCTGAGCGTTCCTAACTACAGCTACGCATGGCAACCCACATATCAGTTGAGCGAAGCGAAGACGCTTCCGGCTGGCACTAAGGTGCATGTAACTGGAGCGTTCGATAACTCAGAGCTCAACACAGCCAACCCAGATCCAGACAAGCGCATCACGTTCGGACTGCAAAGCTGGGAAGAGATGTTTATCGGTTACTGGACGTACTACGAAACGGGTAAGTAATGCCCGCTAATAGGGCTAGCTAACAAAAAGGCGCTCCTCGGGGCGCCTTTTTGTATTACTAGCACTTGCTGCGCACGCAGCTCTCAATAGGTGTTGCGTTACAAAGAATTACATTGTTTTCAATGAGCTGAGCTAGTCTTGTCAACTTGCTGTTCTATAATTGTTTGTCAGCTATAAACACTCAAGGTGTCATGAAGTCTATTTATCTATTGATATCGTTGCTTATTTTCGTCTGTCCAGCTCAGGCCTCCCCGGTCCGTGCTGTGGGCGACTTTGCGCTAATAGATCATCAAGGTGTGTTTCACCAGCTTAGCCAGTACTCAGATTATCAGGCGGTGGTGCTGTACTCCTATAGTAGTAAAGGCGATGCAACCTCCGGGGCAGTCGATAAGCTGAGTTTCTTGCAAGATAAGTATGAGGGCCGGAATATCGCTTTCATGATGGTCGATGCAACTCTAGGGGAAACCCGAGCGCGAGTCGCAGAGTCACTTGGCCGTCACCGCGACGACATCCCAGTACTGATGGATACCTCTCAGCTCGTTTCCTATTCACTGAAGATCGACCGTACGGGCGAAGTGCTAGTTATTGATCCTATCCGCATGCAGCTCTTGTATCGTGGCGCTATCGATAGTCGTGCTGTGGCCGCTGTTAAAAAGACGAGCGATTCAATCTCACGTAATTATCTCGACGAAGTACTCTCTGCAGTGACGCTAAATGGTCCCGAAGTGCCTGATGTGTTATGGGAGGGTGGGCAGAGTATATCCTTCGAAGATCTCACGTCTGAGCTTTCGGTTTCCTATGCAAGCGACGTGGTGCCGATCTTGGAGCAACGTTGCGTGTCCTGCCATCGCGATGGTGGTGTAGCGCCTTGGTCTATGGATAGCCATCAAATGGTAAGTGGCTGGTCTGAGATGATGCGCGAAACATTGCTGACCATGCGCATGCCCCCAGGGCAGATCGACGATACTTATTTAGACAACTTCACCGACGTGCACTCAATTTCCGATAGTGAGAAACGAACCTTGGTGAGTTGGATCGATAGTGGCGCAGAGATAGGTGGGTCGGACGACCCGTTAACGCGGCTAGAGGCGCAGGCCTCCGGATGGGCGTTAGGCGAACCTGACTTGATTGTAGAGTTTCCCGCTCAAGAAATACCTGCTACCGGAGCGCTGGATTATAAGTTCATTCCCGTTGAGATCGGTTTGGATCGCGATCGATGGGTGCGTGCTTACGCCTTCGACATAGGCGACAAGTCTGTGTTGCACCACGTGGTTGCATACACCCAAGACTCTAAGCAGCAAAAGCAAAACTCAAGTGGGGGTGGTAGTCGAACAAATTTCGGCGGTTATGCGCCCGGTCGAGACTACGTCGAGTTCGATGATAATACCGGCGTCTTGCTCGAAGAGGACATGCGCTTCATGGTGCAGTTCCACTACACCACCGTTGGGCGCCCTGTAACGGATGTCACGCGCATCGGTCTGTATTTTCAAGACGAAGAGCCTGAGTTTCCCCTTTCTCGCACCGCTATAATGAACGGTGAGTTTGTCATTCCGCCTGGCGACTCAGACTTCGATGTAATGGCCCGTGCCACTATTGTTAAAGATTCCTATCTCTACAATATTGCGCCACATATGCACTACCGGGGCAAGCGAGTGAAGTATTGGGCAGAGTACCCAGACGGCACGCGAGAAGATATCTTGTCGATTCCCAATTTCCAGCACAACTGGCAGATGATTTACCGTTTGAAGCAGCCCAAACTGCTTCCGGCAGGTACTGTAATTGTGTCAGAGGGGGCGTTCGATAACTCTGCAAATAACGCTCTCAATCCAGATCCTTCTCAAGAGGTTCGCTGGGGTGATCAAGTCTGGGACGAGATGTTCATCGCCTGGATGCGAGTTAGTGAGCTTAAATAAGCGTCGCTAATATCATGCTTTACAAGTTTTCAACTTGTTTGCATTCTCTGTAGAATTTACCCCCAATTATTCGAACGCACCTTAGGCTGTCTCGATTGAGGTAGTTTGTCTGTGTTGCGCCGAGCGTAATTCGCTAGCGTGTTCGATACCTTTTTTGGAAGCCTTGTATGGACCTACGTCCACTAATTCAGACCCTTGCTGATGGTTCTTTTCACTCAGGTGCTAGCCTCGGGCGGCAGTTGGGGGTTACGCGCACGGTTATCGGACGGGGTGTAGAAGCCCTTCGTTGCATGGGTATCGAGATTCACTCGGTGACAGGTAAGGGTTACCGCCTTCCGGGGTCTTTGGAGCTGATGTCCGTGGCTCGAATTCTGGAGCTGCTAGGGGGAGACAGGCGTTTGTGGTCGGGACATATTGACTTATTGTTCTCCACTGAATCCACCAATGCCGATGCGATGCGAAAAGGGCAGGAGGGTAGGAGTCACTATCTTGTATTGGCGGAGCATCAGGCGAATGGCCGGGGGCGACGAGGCAAGGCGTGGGTGAGCCCACTAGGGGCGAATATCTCGCTATCCATGCTATGGACTTTTAAATCGAGCATGGCAGCTCTTGAGGGCTTAAGTCTTGCCGTGGCTATCTTGGTGGTCGATGCTTTGCGTGTTTGCGGCTATCAGGGGCTGGGCGTGAAATGGCCGAACGATATCTTGCTCAACTCCTGCAAACTCGCCGGGATACTCCTCGAGATCAGCGGAGACGCTGAAGGGTCTTGCAAGGTTGTTATCGGAATCGGAATCAATGTGAAGATGCCCTGCTCTAGCGCAGCGGCCATTGATCAAGCGTTTACTGATCTGGCGTCGAATTTTGAGATTGCCCCCGATCGCAGTCGAATCGTGGCAGAGTTAGTGAAGGGCTTGACCGCTGGCTTGGCGGTCTTTGCAAAACATGGCTTCGCAGCCTTTCAGCCGCGCTGGAACGATATAGATGTATATAAAGGAAGGGATGTAGAAATTATAAGTGGCGCGTCGCGTCGCGTCGGACGAGCCTTGGGTGTAAGCGAAACAGGTGCATTGCTGTTGGAGACAGAGTCTGGCGTAGCGCTTATTGCCGGGGGTGAGTTGACGCCGAGCCTGCGGCCTCTGCACAAAGGTGCTACCGTATGATACTTGAATTGGATGTGGGGAATACGCGTCTAAAGTGGCGCAGTGTCGATACGCAGGGTGGATTACTCGCGCGCGGAGTGCAGGGGAGCGAGGATGCTTTCGATGGGCTCGCTAAGCAGCTGGGCGCTCCGCAGCGTGTCCGTGTCGCGTGTGTTCGAGATGCTCAGTTCAAAGAGCAGTTGCAGGCGCGAATTCGGGCTAGCTGGGGGCTCGAGGCAGAGTTCGCTAAGTCATCTTTACAGGCGGCGGGTGTCATAACGGCGTATGCGAAACCCGAAAGCCTTGGTGTCGATCGATGGTTGACGATGTTGGCCGCAAAGGCCCGTGGGAATGGCGCGTGCTGCATCGTAGATGCGGGCAGCGCGCTGACGGTAGATTTGTTGCGAGCTGACGGTCAGCATCTTGGGGGTTATATTGTTCCCGGTCTCGCGATGCAGCGCACGAGCTTGCTGAAAAGCACTGCGATTCGCTTGCCAGAGCCTCCTGTGTGGGAAAAGACTTTCCCGGGCTCGTCGACCGGGGCAGCCATCCATAACGGCATATTGAGCATGGCGGTGGCGTGGTTGATCTCACTGAGCGAGTCGGTGCTTAAGTCTGGAGGTACCCTGTATTTAACAGGGGGTGATGCACAACTGTTCTCCGCTCAGCTTGAGCTGCGCTCGGTGCCCCATGAGGTGGCTCCAGATTTGGTCCTTGAGGGGCTCTCGGCAGCTTTGCCTTAAACGAATTTGGTTCAGGAATTACTATGCGTGGTGTTGTTTTCGGGCTGCTTTTCTCTAACCTAGCGTTTCTCGCGTGGAATCTTTTCGTGCCCGTCACGAAAGAGCCACGCGTGCCGGCACTTGTGGCAGATGGAGGGGAGAGTGTGCAATTGTTAAGCGAGGTCGCGTCAGATCAATTGCGTCCTTATCCCGAGCGTCAACAAGCGTCCACGCCTGCCTCTGTGCCGGAAGAGTCCGAAGAGCCCGAAGTGAAAGATTCGCCTAGTGTCGTGCAGGCTCTCTATTGCGCGCAGATCGGCCCGTTTCGTAATGAGGATGATGCGCGCAATTTTGCCAACACTCATGCGCAGCGAATGAGTCTAAGCGTTGATGTACGGCAAGTGCCTGGCGCTCCGGACTATCGCGTATTCCTTCCTCCTTTCGCATCGCGAGAACTTGCTACTAGCACCCAGGAAACCCTTCGCGCAGCGTTCGCAGCGAACAGTCTGGCCATCGATACATATCTGGTGCCACGCGGGGAGCTGGAGAACTCGATCGCCCTAGGTTTGTTCAGCGAGCAGCGTAACGCCCTCAATGTTCAGCAGCAAATGCTGGGTCTGGGCTATCAAGTTGTCGTGAGGACAGAGGAAAAGCAGGTCAGTGAGGCATGGGTTCTCGCTGAGAATATCGAAACTGAGGCGGAATTTGCTCGGCATTGGGCGCAGATGCGTCTTACCCGCTCATATATAGACGCGGGAGAAAAACTCTGTGAAACGATTGCACATACTCCGCAATTCCCATAAAATGCCGCCTCTGAATAAGACACCCAGGTTCCTTGAAGAGGTTTTGGGGCTCTTGTAGGAGGGGTTCCCGAGTGGCTAAAGGGATCAGACTGTAAATCTGACGCGCGAGCTTCGGTGGTTCGAATCCACCCCCCTCCACCATCTAAAGGCATGATTTGACAAGGCTTTTGGTCGCTGCGGGTATAGTTCAGCGGTAGAACACCAGCCTTCCAAGCTGGTTACGCGGGTTCGATTCCCGCTACCCGCTCCAGTTTGAAGGCGTATTAGTCGGTCAAGCGGAGTTAAAAGGTTAGCGCAGGGAATTGGCGAATCTATTTATTTAAAAACAGATCTTGAGGAAAAAGCTGCCGAGGTAGGTGAATTGGCAGCTGAAGTCTGGCCGCTTACCCGGACGTCGAATTAGGCTCGGACTGTTTATTACTAGTGTCTGGCTCGCATAGCTCAGAGGTAGAGCACTTCATTGGTAATGAAGAGGTCTCCGGTTCAAATCCGGATGTGAGCACCAGATTTGCGACTTTCTCACTTAGAGTGATGAGAGCGCTTGGCAAGAAAGTGCAGGTTCGTAAAGTGTGTGTAATTGACGCTGCTGCAGTGGCCGAATGGTCGCAGGGCGAATGAAATATTAATTGAGGCAATCAACATGGCGAAGAGTAAGTTCGAAAGAAAAAAACTACACGTTAACGTAGGGACAATTGG
>OJDV01000239.1_pt1 | contig 20732 bp, 19 predicted proteins | sample 1592911 | NCBI WGS metagenome assembly OJDV01 (sample SAMN05416860, study PRJEB24817) | seawater metagenome | isolation source: Sea water | place: Canada:Atlantic | collected 2013-11 | reverse complement strand
GTTCACGGCGTGTCCAGCAGCGAAGTACGCCGCAGTGCCACTCGTGCTACGGAGCGCTAACGCAAACTGAGTTCAATCGCGGTCCCACTCTCGCTACGGAGCACTAGAGATCACTGAAGATCCTGGCCCTACGAGAGAACTTCTCTTAGATAGGTATCGAGTTCTAGTAGGCGCTCTGGCGTGCCTATATCGAACCACAGGCCGTCGTGCATTTCTGCCTCGATTAGGTTCGAGGCAATTGCCTTGTTTAGGACTGGCCGCAATGCCAGGGGTTCTTCGGGTAGGTGTGCGAAGAGTTTGGGGTGCATTATGCTGATGCCGCTGTAGGTCAGGCCCGTGTCCGCGCCCTCCGCTGCGATTGTTAGTCGGCCTTCGCTCGTGAGTGCGAAGTCTCCCGCCTGATGATGAGGCGGGTTCTTTACCATGATCAGTCTCGCAAGGGTATTTTCCCCATCTACTGATTTTAAGTTCGTGTAATTGTAGTCCGTCCAGATGTCCGCGCTGATTACTGCGAAAGCCTCCTCGCCTAGTAATGGCAGCGCCTTCACTATGCCGCCCGCTGTCTCCAGACGCACAGTCTCACGAGAGTAGGCGATGGTCACGCCGTAGCGGCTGCCATCCCCTAGTGCCGCTTCTAACTTTTCACCAAGATGGTAGTGATTGATCACTATTTCCGTGATGCCCGCCGCCGCAAGGTTGCAGATGTGGTACTCGATTAGGGCCCTATCGCCCACTTGCAGTAAAGGCTTGGGTAGTGTGTCCGTGAGTGGGCGCATTCTGCTTCCCAAACCCGCCGCCAAAATCATCGCCTTCATTGTGCTGTGCTCGGCTTCGCGAAAACCTGAAGTTTAGGGGTCGCTAACGGGAGTATTTTGCTCTGGAACCACTGCACAAACTCACTCATCTCCGGATGCTGCGCCGCCACCTTCAGCACATAGTCGATAACCAATGGGATATCCGCCATATAGCTCGACTTGCCATCACGCAGATTCAGCCTGCTGAAGATGCCGATAACCTTTAAGTGGCGTTGCAAGCCCATCAAGTCGAAATCCCGCAGGAATGCTTGCTCGTCATGCTCAGAATCGTTCCTTATTAGACCAACGGCTAGCGCCATCTCCCTAAACTCTAGCGCCCAGCCGCGGACTCGCTCGGCGGGCCACACTATGTAGCAATCACGCAGCAACGAGACTAGATCATAGGTGTTCGCACCCACAACGGCGTCTTGGAAATCGATAACACCAGGTGACTGATCCGGGTTTAGTTCAGGGTCCGGGCTAAGTAGCATGAGGTTTCTTGAGTGATAGTCGCGGTGTACACAGACTTGGGGTTGGGCAAGGGCCGCATCCTCTAGGAATGTCCAGGTGCGCTCGATCAGCGCGCGCTCATCTTCATTCAGCATGAGCTCAAGAAAGCGCTCGCAGAACCAGTCATTGAACAGGTTGAGCTCTCTGCGCAGCAGTGCGCGATCGTAGGTCGGCAGCCCTGCTGTGTCGCCCTGTGCTTGGAGTTGCACGAGTGAAGACATCGCTGCTCTATACATTGCGTCGACCTCGACGCCCGCCTGCAGAGCTGGCAGATACAAATCATCGCCGAAATCCTGCAGGAGCATGAAGCCTCTATCGTAATCCACCTCGAGCACACGTGGTGTAAGCACGCCCGCACTGCGGAACAAACTGGCTACGCGCACAAATTGCTCACAATCTTCATGGGCCGGTGGCGCGTCGACTAGGACGAATTGTGACTGTAGCAAATACTGCCGCTTATTCTCGCTCACCAGCTCATGGTCGCACTGCAGCGCACGCTCGAAGCGCAGCCGAAAATATCGCCTGAAACTGGCATCGCCAGAGACTATTTCAATCTCGCCCACAACCGGACTATGTCCCGTCATATCCTCAAGGCAATGCCGTGCCCAAGCGACCAACGCTTCCCTTCTTTGATCCATAGCGACTCACTATCCCCTGTTTCTATCCAACCCCTAATGAATTATTATGCAAACTCATTAATCGACATTCGCAACAACCTTCGTTTTGCCTTACCACTGTCGACTTCGGAAACCGCCCCATTCTATTGGATCGCCTGCAACAATGCAGTTTCGCAAACGCCTTTTGTACACCAAAACATCCCTAGTTATTTCCGCGGGCGCGCTATTGCTGCAGCCCGGCGCCAGTGCTTTTGCTCAAGAGGCGACTACGGGACAGTGGACTTGTCGAGCAGACGCTAGCGGAGCTTGGGCATGTACGGAGAATGCTGCGGCGGCGCGCCCTACGATCGCCACACGCACAGGGACTCGTCGCGCCAGCACCGCTGCTACTAATACAGCGCCAGCAAATGCGCTACAGGCCAGCAACGTACTGGACTGGATCCCCGTAGAACAGATGACTGCGGCACAACGAGCCCAAGTCGAGTCCAATTGCTGCGGGGGCTTTGTGGAGCCGCAGCGCTTAGGCGTAGATGGCACGCCAATAGACCCAGAAGAGCAGCCCGAAGGCGCCGCCACGCTGTTCTCCGCTCCCGGCGGCATCAACCAGACGAATAACAACTCCGTGAGCATCGAAGGCACAGTGGCGATCCAACAGGGCAATCGTACTGTGAACAACACCGACGCGACCTTGATCGACCAAGAGGCCGACACCATCACGCTGTCCGGCAATGTCGTGTTCCGCGAGCCAGGTGTTTTGCTGCGCGGCGAATCGGCCTTCGTAGACCAAGGCAACAGCGTTAATCGCATTGAGCGCGCGGATTATGTGTTGCACCAATACGGCGTGCACGGCTCCGCGAACGTCATCATCTATGACAGCGAGGGCGAGGTGCTCGCCATCGAGAATGGCGAATTCAGCCGCTGCGAACCGGGTGACGAATTTTGGAATCTGCAAGCCAAGAACATGATTCTGGACACCAAGACCGGCATCGGACACGCCACCTCTGTCACGCTCCGCATCAAAGACGTGCCGGTATTTCACTACCCCTATACCGTGCCCTTCCCCCTCGGCGATCAGCGCGTCTCAGGCCTACTCGCTCCTAGCATCGGCTCCACTAGCGACGGCGGCTTCGATTACTCACAACCAATTTATCTGAACTTAGCCCCGCATTATGACGCAACGCTCACACCACGTTTCATCGGCGATCGCGGCGTCATGGCCAGCGGCGAGTTCCGCTACTTGGCGGATTGGTCGATGAACACCCTTAGCGCTTCCCTGCTACCCAAGGACAAGAGCTTCGACGCCACCACAGCGAACGTATTGGGCTCAGACTCGCCACCGCGAGAGAAACGCTGGTTCATGGGCTTTCAACACGACGGGCAACTTGGCGAGAATTGGTCTACCGAGATCGATTACGAGGCGGTCAGCGACGACCGTTATTTCCGCGACTTAGGCAGTAATGGCCTGACGGTATCAAGCCGCACCTATCTGCAGCGCCGCGGGCAGCTCAACTACCGTGCCTCGCAGTGGTATGCCGGCACCCGTGTGCAGAGCATCGACATTATCGACCCCTATATTTCCGCAAGCGATCTGAATCGCCCCTATGATCGACTACCAGAACTAATGCTAGGCGCAGAGTCGCGCATAGGCGGCCTTGAGTTTGGCGTAGACGCCAACCATGTACGCTTCGATCGCAGCCTGAATGCAAGCCAGCTCACGGCGCAGCAGATCGACAACGGCGCTCTGGCCACCGGCACGCGCGCTCACATCGAGCCACGTGTCAGCTTCCCTATTCGCGGTCAGGCAGGCTTCATCGTGCCCACAGCGAAATACAAATACACTAGCTGGACACTCGACCAACAAGCTATAGGCACCCAAGACACTCCCGACCGCGGGGTTGGCGTGTTCAGCCTAGACAGCGGCCTTGTATTCGAGCGTCCGATGGCCCGCAGCGGCTTCACCCAAACACTAGAGCCGCGCCTGTACTATCTATACAGCGAGCAGCAGGACCAGTCCTTCCTGCCCACTTTCGACACCGCCCAGCTCAACTTCAGCTTCGGCCAATTGTTCCGCGATGACCGCTTCAGTGGCCACGACCGCGTTGGTGATGCCAACCAGCTTAGTGCCGCCATCGGCAGTCGCTTCCTCGATTCGCGCGGCGAAGAGAAGGGTCGCATCAGCATCGGGCAAATCTTCTATTTCGAGGACCGCATCGTGTCGCTGGATAGCCCGGTCCAATCCTGGGTCACACTCCAACCACGAGACACCAGTCGCTCCGCTATCGTCACAGAGGGCGTTTATCAGTTCAGCGATACATGGCGTGCTAGTAGCGATGTACAATGGAACGAAGACCAGCAACGCGTAGACGAGGGCAGCATGGCGCTGCGCTATCAGAGCGACGATAGCCACATCTTCAACCTCGCTTATCGCTACCGTTTATTGGTGGATCTATACGGCCCTATCCCAGCGGGACTGGACCCTCGCATCAAACAAACCGACGTTTCTGGGGTATGGCCATTGAACAATAATTGGCGTTTGTTGGGTCGATGGCACTATGATCACAGCAATTCTCGGAACTTGGACACCTTCGCAGGAGTCGAATACAGTAATTGTTGCGCCACTATCCGCCTCATTGGTAGGGAATGGATCGACGAAGACGAATTCTTCCTCCAGCAAGACAAAACCAAAACCGGCGTATTTTTTCAGCTGACCCTCAACGGCCTCGGCAACCTTAGTGGCGGTGGTATCAGCAGACTGCTCAGTGACGGCATCCTGGGCTTTAAGGAGTATGAAGCTAATGAATAGAATGAAATTGATATACAGCAGCGCCTTAGTGCTACTAACCCTAATCTCCAGCAATCTTTACGCACAGCGTCAGGTGCTCGACAAAGTTGTTGCTATCGTCGACGAGGGCGTAGTGTTGCAAAGTGAGCTCGACGAGCGAATCGATGAGGTGCGTGCTAATGCCGCCAACGGCGGTCAGCCTTTACCTCCTGCGGGCGAGTTGCGCACACAGCTTATCGAATCACTAATTGTAGAGAACCTGCAGTTGCAGCTGGCGAATCGCATGGGCATTCGTTACGACGATGACACCATCAACAGTGTGATGGGCAATATTGCCGAGCAGAACAACATGAGTTTCGACGACTATGTTGCCACTCTCGAAGCTGCCGGCCGCTATGTCAGCACGCGTGAACAGATCCGCCGCGAATTAATGCTGCGCGACCTGCAGCGTGGCATGGTCAATCGTCGTATCAATATTACCGACCAAGAGATCGACAACTTCCTGAACTCCGAAATGGGCCGAGTCTCCATGGCACCGGATTATTTCGTCAGCCAAACTCTGATTCCAATAGGCGAGAATGACCCCGCCGAGATCATCGCTGCGAAGGAGCAGTTCGCCGAGCTGATGCTAGAGGCAATTAATAGCGGCACTCCATTTGAGCAAGTACGCGAAGTGGCTCAACGCGCTGCAGCTACTAATCCCCCAACGGGCTTCCCCGTCAGTGGCGGCGAACTCGGCTGGCGCAAGGCAGATGGCCTGCCTAGCTTATTTGTGGACATCGTGCCTACGATGAAGGCCAACGAAGTGCGCGGCCCCATCCGCAGCCCTAACGGTTTTCATTTGGTAAAACTAGTTCAGGTTCGCGGCGCGCTCAACAGCCTCGTAAAGCAGACCCACGCGCGCCACATTCTAATCAGCCCAAACGAGATTCGTACCGAAGAGCAGGCCAAGGCCCTAGCGCAGACTTTGCGTGACCGCATAGAAGCCGGCGAAGACTTCGCCGCGATCGCACGTCAGAATTCAGACGACTCCGCCTCAGTAGTGGCTGGTGGCGACATGGGTTGGGCGAACGAAGGTGGCATGCCACCAGAGTTCGAAGCCGTGATCAACGAGATGGACGTAGACGAACTCAGCCAGCCCTTCAAAACCAGCTACGGCTGGCATGTGGCGCAGGTATTAGAGCGTCGCGAGCAGGATTTGAGCCGCCAGTTCAGCCGTCAACAGGCAGAAAACACACTACGCTCACGCAAGTTCGATGTGGAGTTGCAAAACTGGCTTATCGAGATTCGTGAGCAGGCCTATGTGAAGATCAGCCCACCGAGCATTGCAGGAAATCCGTGATCGACAGAATTTGCATCACGGCCGGTGAACCCGCTGGTATAGGCCCCGAACTCTGCATCGCCTTGGCCCAACAGGCCGACAAACACAGCGAACGAATCGTAATCGCCGACGCGGACATGCTCTATGCCCGCGCCGCGCAAATCGGGCTACCGCTCACGCTCAGACCCTTCGACCCAAGTAGCCCTGCTCGCGCTAATAGCGCTGGCGAACTGAGCGTTATAGACGTTGCACTGCGTGCTCCCTGCATGGCCGGCACACTTAATCCCGCCAATGCGGAGTATGTACTGGAGACTCTGCGCGTCGCCATTGAGGCCTGCCGCTCCGGCGCTGTGGATGCCATGGTTACCGCCCCAGTGCACAAGGGCGTCATTAACGATGCCGGCATCGCGTTTACCGGGCATACAGAATTCTTAGCCGAACAATGCGATGTCCCGCTTACCGTGATGATGCTAGCCACCGAGGGCCTGCGTGTGGCCTTGGCCACTACGCATTTGCCCTTACACAAAGTGCCTGCGGCGATCACAAAAGACCTTTTACGTAACATCATTCGCATCCTCGATGCCGATCTGCGTAAGCGCTTCGGCATTGCCTCTCCTGCTATCCTCGTGTGCGGCTTAAACCCCCATGCAGGCGAAGGGGGACATCTGGGCACTGAGGAACGCGACATCATCGAGCCGGTACTCGAGGAGATGCGTGGTCAAGGCATCCACCTGCTCGGCCCCCTGCCCGCAGATACACTTTTTACAGACAAATATCTCGACCATGCCGATGCAGTATTATCTATGTACCATGATCAGGGCTTGCCCGTGCTCAAGTACAAGGGCTTCGGCAAGGCCAGCAACATCACCCTAGGCCTGCCCATCATCCGCACCTCGGTAGACCATGGCACCGCACTAGATCTCGCAGGCACTGGCAAGGCGTCGACCGGCAGCCTAGTAGAGGCTATCGCCACTGCGCAGCTCATGGCCCGCTATACCCGCGAAGGAGCCCAACAAAGTGAGTGACTCTCGCAACAAGTCAAAGCGCAGCAGTAAAGGCGCTGATCTGCAGAACGATGGTTTTCAGCATCAGGCGCGCAAGCGCTTCGGTCAGAACTTTCTGCACGATCAGAATATAATTCAGAAAATTCTGCAGTCGATTCGCCCTCAAGACAGCGACCATATAGTGGAGATCGGTCCAGGCCAGGGCGCGCTGACTCGACATCTTTTACAGACCTGCTCCAAGCTCGATGCAGTAGAATTAGACCGCGATCTGGCCGCTTATCTAGTGCAGACGCTTGGCGATGACAGCCGCTTCGCGCTGCAGCAGGGTGACGTGTTGAAGTTCGATTTCAGCACTTTGACAGACAAGCCCCACAGCCTGCGCATAGTCGGCAATCTGCCCTATAACATCTCCACGCCGTGCATGTTTCATCTACTCAATTATCAAGCACTGATAAGCGATATGACCTTCATGTTGCAGTTAGAGGTCGTGCATCGTTTAGCGGCGCAGGCGGGAGACCCTAATTACGGCAGGCTCGGCTTGATGATGCAGTATTATTGCCAGGTTGAGCATCTGTTCGATGTACCCCCTACTGCGTTTACCCCACAGCCCAAGGTCTGTTCTGCCATCGTTAGGCTGACACCGCACAAGACACCGCCGGTGCAAGTGATCGACGTGAGCTGTTTGCAGGAGGTGATACGTATCGCCTTCACTAAGCGTCGCAAGACCTTGAGAAATAGTTTAAGTACCCTCATATCTGAGCCAGATTTGAGCGCTCTAGGAATCGATACTACTCTTCGCCCAGAGAAATTAAGCTTGGCAGACTACGCCCTAATCAGCGACAGTATCAGCCAAGCAAGATCAAAGTCTCGTTCGGCAGCGCCGCAGGAGGAGTCCAATGTTAAGTGAACAGATCGTCCCCAAAGACATCGACATTTCCGTCAAGACGCAATACATACATGAGCAGTCTGACCCAGCGAATAATCGCTTCGTTTTCGCCTATACCATCGGCATCGAGAACAAGAGTGAGAAACCGGTAAAATTACTGTCTCGTCACTGGATCATTACCGACGATAACGACAAGGTGGAAGAAGTGCGCGGCACCGGTGTCGTAGGTCAGCAGCCTATGATCGGCCCCGGCCAAGTATTTCATTACACCAGCGGTGCCGTTCTAACGACAGGATTTGGTACTATGCAGGGAAGCTATGAGATGCTCAGCGAGGACGGCGAGAAATTTGCGGCGCCAATTCCCGCTTTCCTACTCTCCAGACCACTGAGCGTGCATTAGAAAAAGGCCAAAGGGTGTTATGTCAACCTATGCAATAGGCGATATTCAAGGGTGTTACAAACCCTTGCGCAAATTACTCGATAGCGTTGACTTCAAACCCGGCAAGGATAAGCTGTGGTGTGTCGGCGACCTAATCAATCGCGGCCCGCGCTCTCTCGACACCTTGCGTTTCCTACGCGACTTGGGCAGCAACGCGCGCATCGTGCTGGGCAATCACGACCTCCACTTCCTCGCCATCTACTACGGCGCGACACTCAACCGCAACAAAGACACGCTTCAGGAATTACTCGACGCCCCGGATTGCGATGAGCTTAGCACTTGGCTGCGCAGCAAACCCTTAGCCCATTACGAATGCATAGAGACTCAACAAGGCCCCCAGAACTATCTGATGGTGCACGCTGGTGTCGCACCAAATTGGACACTCGAGAAAGCACTGATGCTCGCCGCGGAAGTAGAGCTCACGCTGCAAGGGCCTGATTACTTCGGTTTCTTAACCAATATGTATGGCGACACGCCACGACGCTGGAAGAACAAACTCACCGGCTATGATCGCTTAAGAGTCATCACCAATTACCTTACGCGCATGCGTTTCTGTAGCGAAAACGGCAAGCTCGACCTGCAAGTGAAGGAAGGACTGCTATTCACGCCAGAGGGTTATAAACCTTGGTTCGAGTTTGAAAAACTGACCCCGTCCATTAACATCCTCTTCGGTCACTGGGCGGCACTAGAGGGCCACACCGGCAACCCCCATGTCTTCGCACTCGACACCGGTTGCGTGTGGGGACGCGAACTGACAATGATGCGACTCGAAGACCATAAGTTGTTCAGTGTTTAACACCCGCGCTACACTTAAACCTCCAACTCTCAATTCCACGACAGAGTCAAAACTATGAAAACCTATCTCGTAGGCGGCGCCGTTCGCGATAGATTGCTCGGATTCGACAAGTCCGATCGCGACTGGGTGGTCGTGGGAGCAACGGTAGAGCAAATGCTAGAGGCGGGCTTTACTCAAGTTGGCCGGGACTTCCCGGTATTCCTGCACCCGCAGACAAAAGAGGAACACGCCCTAGCGCGCACCGAACGCAAGACAGGCCCCGGCTATACCGGTTTCGCCTTCAACGCGGATCCAAGCGTGACACTAGAGGAGGACCTACAGCGTCGCGACCTGACCATCAATGCCATCGCCCAAGACAGCGAAGGCAATCTTGTCGATCCCTATGGCGGCGTTAAGGACATCGAGGATCGCGTGCTGCGCCATGTCTCCGAGGCGTTTACCGAAGACCCCCTGCGCGTGCTGCGCGTGGCCCGCTTCATGGCGCGCTTCGCGCCAATAGGGTTTCGCATTGCCGAAGAAACCATGACCCTGATGCGACAACTCACTGACAGCGGCGAGCTGCAACATCTGGTTGCCGAACGCGTGTGGCAGGAAATGGACAAGGCCTTACGCAGCGTAGCACCTGCCGAGTTTTTCCGCAGCCTACGGGACTGCGGTGCGCTGCACATCATCCTGCCGGAGGTGGACAACCTCTTCGGCGTGCCCCAACCACCACTGCATCATCCGGAGATCGATACTGGCGTGCACGTGATGATGTGCTTGGAGCAGGCTGCGCAACTAAGTGAAGAACCAGTTGTACGTTTCGCCACGCTTATGCATGATCTCGGTAAGGGCGTAACACCAAAAGACAACTGGCCCCATCATTATGGCCATGAGCAATTGGGCGTCGCATTAATCGACGCGGTGTGCGCGCGCCTGCGTGTGCCCAAGAAGCATCAGCAAGTGGCCCGCCTAGTCAGCAAGTTTCACACCCATTGCCACCGCGCTATGGAGCTACGCGCCGACACGATGCTGCGCCTGTTCGAGTCTCTGGACGCCTTTCGTCGTCCCGAACAAGTAGCACAATTCCTGTTGGCCTGCGAGGCAGATTCGCGAGGGCGCACCGGTTTCGAAGACAAGGAATATCCACAGGCGGATTTTCTGCGCGGCGCATTAGTGGCCGCCAACTCTGTCGACATCGCCGAACTGCTGAAAGACCTTGCACCCTCCGAAGAGAAGGGGCCTGAGAAAATTAAAGCCGCAATTGCACAAGCCCGAACCGAGGCTATCGCTAAAGCTATCGGGAAGGCTGCATGAGCAACATGGCCGAGCGTAAAGTCCTCTTAATCACTGGCGCTGCACGACGCATCGGAGCAGCAATAGCCACCCTATTTCACAGTCGTGGATATGACGTGATCGTGCATTTCAATCAGTCCGGACAACAGGCCCACGATCTCGTTAATGGCTTCAATGTACAGCGCCCCAACTCCGCGATGTGTCTACAGGCTGATCTGTGTGCAGTGTCGCAGGTACACGATTTGGCCGCTGCGGCAATCGCCTGGCGCGGCCGCGTCGATGTCCTGATCAACAACGCCAGTCGATTCTATCCCGGCACAATCGGCAGCGTAGATGAAGCGGCTTGGGACGACTTAATAGGCAGCAATCTCAAGGGCGGTTTCTTCCTCGCACAGGCTCTCGCGCCAAGCCTACGAGAGCGCCGGGGCAGCATCATCAATATGACCGACATCCACGCCGACGGCGGGCGCAAGGACTATCCGGCCTATAGCATTGCGAAGGCAGGGGTAAAGATGATGACCAAGGCCTTGGCCAGGGAGTTGGCGCCGCAGGTGCGCGTTAATGGCATCTCCCCCGGCGCCATACTGTGGCCAGAAGACGATCAATCCGACAAAGAACAAAGCGATGAGCAGCGCGCGATTGTGCGCGATATAGCGCTACAGCGCATGGGCAGCTGTGAGGAAATAGCCGCCACGGCGTGGTATCTTGCCGAAGAGGCGCCCTACATCACCGGCCAGACGATTCGTGTCGACGGTGGCAGAACACAGGGCGATTCCTTCATCCCAATTAACTTATGAAAAAGGTGCCCTAGATGCTTGAAGCCGTTTGGATAGGCTTTGCCTTCAGTATCGGATTACTAGTACGACTTATCGGGCTACCCCCTCTGGTTGGCTACCTCGCCGCAGGCTTCGTCATCGCCTCCGTCTCGGATACCATCGGTCTACCCCACGAAAGCGGCGAGATATTGAGCCATGTCTCTCATCTTGGTGTTTTACTCCTGCTATTCACCGTGGGCCTCAAGCTCAATGTGCGCAATCTGGTGAAGGCAGAAGTCATCGGCGGCGGCATCTCGCACTTCGTGCTCTCTGCCTTGTTCTATACCCCAATAATTCTGCTGTTCTTTGATGTCACCCTCTACAACGCCCTGCTCCTCTCCATCGCCCTGTCTTTCTCCAGCACCGTACTGGCCGCGAAGATATTGGAAACTAAGCGCGAACTACGTGCCTTTCACGGTCGTGTAGCCATCGGCATCCTCGTGGTGCAGGATCTTATCGCGCTATTGGTGATGAGTGTTGCCAGTGGCACCACACCCTCCATATGGGCGCTTGGTGTCTTCGCCTTGCCCCTTCTCCGGCCGATCCTATTCAAGCTCATGGATGCCAGTGGTCATGAGGACCTACTAGTCCTGTTCGGCCTGTTGCTAGCCTTGGTGATTGGCGGCTATGGATTCGAACTGGTTGGCCTGAGTTCCGAACTCGGAGCGCTGGTCTTCGGAGCGATGCTCGCCAAGCATCCGCGTGCGGGCGAGCTATCCAAGTCGCTGTGGAGTATTAAGGAATTCTTCCTTGTGGGTTTCTTCCTTGAGATTGGCATCGGCGGACTCCCGGACGCCAGCGCATGGTGGTTCGCGATTGCGATGACGGCATTACTGCCACTAAAGGCCGCCTTGTTCTTCCTATTACTAGTGGCCTTCAAACTGCGTGCCCGCAGCGCATTCCTGTCCGGCCTTAGCCTGACCAACTACAGCGAGTTTGGTCTTATCGTAGCCAGTGTGGCATTGCCCGTATGGATGGTGCCTCTCGCGCTGACTGTGGCACTCTCCTTCGTAGTCTCCGCGCCGCTAAACCGCATTGCTCATCCGTTATATGAACGCCTAGCACGGCGCCTGATTCCGTTCGAGCGCAATATCCGCCACCCAGACGAACAGCCTGTCTCACTCGGCTATGCCGACGTGCTTATCATGGGAATGGGCCGCACGGGGACTGCCGCCTATAAGTATCTGCAAGACAGTTGCAAGATCGTGGCACTAGACTCCGACCCGGCCCGAGTGCTCAAGTACAAAGAAGATGGCCATAATATCTTCTTCGCCGACGCAGAGGACCAGATGTTCTGGGAGGGCCTAGACTTCGGCAAGGTGCGCGCAGTAATACTGAGCCTCAACGAGGCCGAGGCCAAGCGCATTGCTACACAGAAGCTACGTCAAGCAGGCTTCGAAGGCCTGATCGTGTCTCACAGCATGCACGAGGACGAGGCTGCCGAGATTATTGCGGCCGGTGCCGACCAGACCTACCTCACCATGTCAGAGGCTGGTGTGGGTTTAGCCGAACACGTACGGCAGAAGATCATGCCCCCCGCGAGCGCCTAGATGGAGGCTCTAGCGCAGTTCGTCTTGGATCACCCGCGAGTGTTAGTGCTTACTGGCGCGGGCTTAAGCGAGCCCTCTGGCATTCCGGTCTATCGAGATAAACAGGGTACATGGCTGCGCACCACGCCCATCCAACACAATGACTTCCTAAAATCCGCACACAGCCGCCAGCGCTATTGGGCGCGCAGTATGGTGGGTTGGCCTCGCATGGCGCTTGCGTCTCCAAACAAGGGGCATCTGGCACTCGCAGATCTCGAGCGCGCCGGCTTGATAGGACAACTGATCACGCAGAATGTCGATTGCCTGCATCAACGCGCAGGGCAGCGAGACCTGATCGACATGCATGGCAGCTTAGACAGGGTACAGTGCTTGGATTGCGAAGCAATACTCCCGCGCACTCAGGTGCAGCAATGGCTTAGAGAAACAAATCCCGGTATAGAGGGGCACATGGTACAGATGCGGCCTGACGGTGATGCCGACCTCGCGGACGAACTGATCGCCAGCGTCCAAGTTCCACAGTGTCCGCACTGCGCGGGCATACTCAAGCCCGACGTCGTATTCTTCGGCGGCACCATAGCGCGCCCCGTTGCAGCGGCGGTGACCGATGCGGTTCAGGCTTGTGAAGCGGTGCTGGTGGTGGGCTCGTCGCTCACCGTGTTCTCGGGGTTTCGCATCTGCCGTGATGCGCATCGTCTTGGAAAACCAATTGCTGCTCTGAATCAAGGGGTGATGCGAGCCGACGATTTGTTGAGCCTGAAGGTCGAGGAAGATTGTGAGCTGGGCTTAGAGCGCTTGCAGGCGCTGCTGCTTAAGGCTGCAGACCAGCGCGCGAGATCCAGCGCCCCTGCCACTTAAAATCTATCGACCACAGCTTCTGCCTACGCTTATCGTAGTCAGTCCATAGTGCGCCATAGGTCTGGCCGGTCAAGGGATGAACGTCATCGAAGCAGACCTGAGATAATGGCCATAGAACATAGGCATTGTCGACGATCTCGGCGCGGGGCAATTGAATACCTGAGGTGAACCCACTTGCTGTGCCGAAGGTCAGGATGTCGATGTCGACGGTTCGGCCGCTAAATTTAGGACGGGCGCGTTGACGGCCATGCTCATCCTCATAGTCTTTAAGGAATTGCGTCAACTCTGGGATCGTCTCATCGGTTTCAATGAGCGCCACCATGTTCAGGAAATTCGCGCCATCGAAGCCCACCGACTCACTCTCGAACACAGAAGAGGTGCGTAAGTGTCCATAACGCGCGTGCAGTGCATCCAGTGCTTCGCGCAGTTGTGGTTCGGGAGTGATATTACTGCCAAGACTCAGTGCCACGGTGTGCAAGACGGCCTACTCCCTTAGGATTTTGTTCCACGCTCGATGATCACGCCTACGTCTTTGGCGCCAGTCACAGCCCCAGGCTTGCCGACGCGCAGACGCAGCCATGGCACTTGAAACTCTTCCAGTACAATCTGCGCAATTCGCTCAGCCATAGTCTCCAGCAGAAGAAACTCACTATCTTCAATGAAGGATATCAGGCGCTTCGAGACGCTTTTGTAGTCGAGAGTCTTATGAATGTCTTCGCTCGCTGCTGCCGCACGGATGTCCGTGCCCATCTCAAGGTCGAGACTTACGGTCTGCTTGCACTCGCGCTCCCAGTCGAATATTCCGATTACTGTTTCGATCCGCAGATCGTGAACATAGACGATATCCATAGTTAAAATCCTAATGTTAACTGCCGATTAGTTTGCGCTACTGCGACGCCGATTGCCCCAAAGGCGGCAGGCTTGCCAGTGGCCAGCGTGGTTTCACATCTAACGCGAGCGAGCTTGTCTCCCCCGCCAACAAGCGTTGCGTGCCCGCATAGGCGATCATCGCGCCGTTGTCTGTACAGAAACGAGGCTGGGCATAGTACAGCTGCGCACGCTCCTTCTCGACCATGGACTGCAGGCCCGCTCGCAGCGCCAAGTTCGCGCTCACCCCACCGGCGATGACCAAGGTCTTCAAGCCAGTCTGTTGCAAGGCTCGGCGACACTTAATAATAAAGGTCTGCACTACCGCATCTTCGAAGGCAAACGCGATATCGGCCTTGTCCTGACGGGACACCGGCGCGGAAGCCGCGGCCTCCGCGAGCGTATTACGCACGAAAGTCTTGAGACCACTGAAGCTAAAATCTAGCCCTGGTCGATTCGTCATGGGTCGTGGAAATTGATAGAGACCCGGTGTGCCCTCCAGCGCCAATGCGGCCACGCGGGGACCGCCGGGGTACTCAAGGCCGAGCATCTTGCCGACCTTGTCGAAGGCCTCTCCCGCCGCGTCGTCCAGAGACTCGCCTAGGAGGGAATAGCGGCCGATGCCATCGACCCGCACTAACTGCGTGTGGCCGCCGGAGACCAATAGTGCTACAAAAGGAAATTCCGGTGGCCGCTCCTCTAGCATCGGCGCAAGCAGATGCCCTTCCATATGGTGAACGCCGATCGTCGGCACCCCCAGAGACATGCCCAGCGCGCGCCCGATGCTAGCGCCCACTAAAAGTGCGCCCACAAGACCGGGGCCCGCGGTATAGGCAATGCCATCGATGCCCGAGAGCGGGGTGTTAGCGGCCTGCAGGACTTCGTGGATCAGAGGCAGCGCCTTGCGGATATGATCACGGGAGGCCAACTCCGGCACCACGCCACCGTAGCGAGCGTGCATATCTACTTGGCTGAAGAGACGATCGGCTAGCAAGCCTTCGACGCTGTCATACACCGCGACTCCGGTCTCGTCACAAGAGGTCTCTATTCCTAAAACTCGCATAAGCTCGATCTTTCTCGATGTCGGTTTGGCGGCCTAAAAGGCATTGCCTGCCCTAGGATGACCCTAGCTCAGGGGCGCTCATAATATGTCAGCGGGCGCGGCCTTGACCAGTCAAAGGGGGATTTAAAGCCAGTACTTACGCGGCAATCGCGCCTATTTTGGTTTCGAGACTATGAAATCTTTGCATTTATTGAAGCGCCGCATTAATATGTGCCCCCTTTGATTTTAATGCCCAAACCTCGCAATACGCGCAGGGCGCGGGTGACGCTTTCGAACACGATCAACCAAATCAGCTAGATAAACGGGAAGGTGTGCATTTTATGCCAATGGTAAAACTGAAAGAAAACGAGCCGTTTGACGTCGCTCTAAGAAGATTCAAGCGCTCATGCGAAAAAGCCGGCGTATTAGCCGAAGTGCGTCGCAAAGAATTCTACGAAAAGCCTACTGCAGCACGTAAGCGTAAAGCTGCGGCAGCGGTTAAGCGCCACCTGAAGAAGTTGCAGCGCGAGAACAAGAAGACTAAACGCTTCTATTAAGACTTGCGAGCCCTAAGTCGTCGCAACGACTAGTGTGCCTGTTTCAAAGCCCTAGCACCTCGAGATGGCATCAATAGCGCAGCCCGGATACCGGGCTTCGACTCAATCGATTAGCGGATAGCCAATGTCAGAAAGCGCGCTCAAGCAGCAACTCAGCAATGCCATGAAAGACGCCATGCGAGCCAAAGATAAAGCTCGCTTGGGTACCGTGCGCCTTGCCCTTTCCGAAGTTAAAAAAATCGAAGTCGACGAGCGTATCGATCCGGATGACACGCGCATTATCGCCGTGCTCGAAAAGATGATTAAGCAGCGCCGCGAGTCGATCAAGCAATACGAAGCAGGCAGTCGCCAAGATCTCGCGGACATTGAGAGTGCCGAGATAGAGATTCTGCAAGAATTCATGCCTAAAGCTCTTAGCGAAGCCGAAGTAAACGCCATCATCGCCCAAGCCATGCAGGACACCGGTGCATCTAGCATCGCGGACATGGGCAAAGTCATGGCGGCCGTGCGCCCAGCAGTGATTGGCCGTGCCGATATGGGCGCGATCAGCCAACAGATAAAACAGCAGCTTTCCCAAAGCTAAAACTGCTGGCAAACTGCTTCATCCCCAAGCTACACCACACTCTGGATTGCTGATGCTATGGCCGGTTTGATTCCGCAAGCCTTCATTGATGATTTGCTTAGTCGCGTCGACATCGTCGACGTGATCGACAAACGCATCAAGCTGCGCAAGACCGGCAAGAACTACTCCGCGCTATGCCCCTTCCATACCGAGAAGTCCCCCTCCTTCAGCGTCGAACCTGAGAAACAGTTCTATTACTGCTTCGGCTGCGGCGCCGGCGGCAATGCGCTGGGCTTCGTCATGGACTACGAGCGCATGGACTTCCCGCTGGCGGTGGAGACGCTGGCTGGTGACTACGGATTAGCCGTCCCGCGCGAGGAAGGCGGTAAGGACGAGCAGACTCGCAGTGAGAGCAAGCTTATCCTCGATGTACTGGAGAAGAGCAGTCAGTTCTACCAGAAACAGCTGCGCGGCCACCCTCAGAAGGCTCGGGCCGTGGACTACCTCAAGAGCCGCGGCCTGACCGGCGTCATCGCCAAACACTTCGGCATCGGCTTCGCCCCGCCGGGCTGGGATAACCTACTCAACGCCATAGGAGTAGATGAGGCGCAGATCGAACTGCTATTCAAAGCTGGCCTTATCATCAAGCGCGAGCAAGACGCCACGCCGGGTAATGCGGCCGATAGGAAAAACGACGGCCAATATGACCGTTTCCGCGACCGAATCATCTTTCCTATTCGCGACTCACGCGGCCGCGTGCTGGGTTTCGGTGGCAGGGTACTGACCGACGAGAAACCCAAATACCTGAACTCCCCCGAGACGCTCGTCTACCACAAGGCGAATGAACTCTACGGCCTATATGAGGCTCGCCGCAGCAATCCTAAACAGTCACGCTTCATGATCGTGGAAGGCTATATGGATGTGGTGGCATTGGCGCAGAACGGCATCGACTGCGCCGTGGCCACACTCGGAACCGCCACTAACGCTACTCACCTGACTCGGCTATTCAAGATCGTCTCGGAGGTGATCTACTGCTTCGACGGAGACCAGGCTGGTCGAACGGCGGCATGGCGCGGCATGCAGGCCACGCTGCCTATACTGGAAGATGGTCGCCAAGTGCGCTTTCTTTTCCTGCCGGAGGGCGAAGACCCAGACACACTGGTGCGCAAGATCGGCAAAGACCGCTTCACCCAGTTAATGGATGATGCCACGCCACTGGCGGACTTCTTCTTCAGTCATCTTTGTGAAGACTTGAATCCGAACTCGATCGAGGGCAAGGCAAAGCTCAGCTCGCTTGCCCTTCCCCTGTTGAAGCAGCTGCCCAAGGGCATTTACCGACAGTTGATGATCGACCAATTGGCCCGCATGGCCGGCGTAGAGAGCCGCTCGATTGAGGCCATGATGGGCAGTGCGGAGGTCGCAGAAGTCCAGATCCAGAACGAGGATGAGCCACCGCCCTATCCGATGCCTCCCGAGGAGTCCTATAGCCCGCGCGGCACCACCAAACCCAAGAAGCCCGAGGCCGTAGAGAAGGCACTGCCACGCAGCCCGGGACTGAAGGCCATCGAGCTTTTACTGTACAAGCCGGAAGTTGCCGCCGTTTTAGACAAAGATATGGAACTATTGCGGGAAAATGGCAACCAATATACAGATTTATTGCTTGAACTCGTTGAATTAGTGAAGCAAGACCCCACTACTAATACCTATACAATGCTGGGCCATTGCTACGGCACCCCACTGGGGAATCAACTTACGCAGTTGATGAAGAAAGAGAAGATCACACCGCTGGAAGGCATAAGCAGCGAGTTCCATTACTTGATCGATAGCCTCCTGTCCGATGCACAGAAGAAGCAATTAAAGAAACAACTAATGGCACAACTCGCACCACGCCTACGCTCCAGCAAGACAGACCCTTAGGAAGAATCCGTTGCTAGCAAGCCTGGTTGTATGAGGCTATAATGGCCGGCTCTTTTAAACACACGTTCACTATTGGCCCTAAGCGGCCAAACACGGGGAAACATGGCAGACATTCGTTTAGCCCTATCGCCACAATCTGGACTCAAGGCCCTTATCGCCAAAGGTAAAGAGCAAAACTATCTTACCTACGCAGAGGTCAATGACCACCTGCCAGAGTCGATTTCGGACCCGGATCAAGTCGAAGACATCATTCAGATGATTAACGACATGGGAATTAAGGTCTATGAGACCGCTCCCGATGCCGACACCCTGCTCATGAACGAGGGCGACAGCAATACCGATGAGGTCGCCGCCGCAGAGGCCGCTGCCGCATTGGCAGCCGTCGAGAATGAGGCAGGTCGCACCACCGACCCAGTGCGCATGTATATGCGTGAAATGGGCACCGTGGAACTACTGACACGCGAAGGCGAGATCGTAATCGCCAAGCGCATCGAAGAAGGCCTACGTGAACTGATGAAAGCGATGGCTTGCTTTCCAGGCACCGTCGCCAAGGTACTCGACGAGTACGAGCTAGTCGACTCTGAAGAGCGACGCCTCAGCGACATCATTACCGGCTATCTCTCGACCGAAGACGAAGAAGTGATCATCGCGGCAAACCTCGCCGAGACCGAAGCTGAAGACAGCACCTCCGCCTCAGCCAGTAAAGACGATGACAGTGACGACGATAGCGACGACGTAATCGACGACGAGGAAGAAGGCAATACTGGCCCCGATCCAGAAGAGGCGAAACTGCGTTTTGCCGATCTGCGCAAGCAGTTAAAGGTGACGGATGCGGCTATCAAGAAGAACGGTCGCAACCACAAGAAGTCTATCGCCGAGCTTGAAAAACTGGGTGATAACTTCAAGACCTTTAAGCTAACGCCTAAGCAATTCGAGCCTTTGCTTGCCCACATCCGCACTGTCTTGCAGCGTGTTCGCCGTAACGAACGTACTATTCTTGCCTTTTGTGTCCGCAATGCAGGCATGCCACGCAGAGCCTTCATCCAGACCTTCCCTAGCAATGAAGTTAACGAGGCCTGGGTAGATTCTTTGGTAGCGATGAAAGAGCCATGGTCGGAGGCCGTTGGCAATTACAAAGTAGAAATCATCCGTGCCCAGAGAAAACTGGTAGCGCTGGAAGAGGAAAGCGGCCTGTCCGTTTCCGAGATCAAAGAGATTAACCGCAACATGTCCATCGGCGAGGCCAAGTCGCGCCGCGCTAAGAAAGAAATGGTCGAGGCTAACTTGCGTCTGGTGATCTCCATCGCCAAGAAGTACACCAACCGTGGCCTGCAGTTCCTAGACTTGATCCAAGAGGGCAACATCGGCTTGATGAAGGCTGTGGATAAGTTCGAATACCGTCGCGGTTACAAGTTCTCAACCTATGCTACATGGTGGATTCGACAGGCCATTACCCGCTCTATCGCGGACCAGGCCCGCACAATCCGTATTCCTGTGCACATGATCGAGACAATCAACAAGCTGAACCGTATCTCGCGCCAAATGGTTCATGAGAAAGGCCGTGAGCCTACGCCGGAAGAGCTTGGCGAGCGCATGGACATGACCGAGGACAAAGTACGCCGCGTACTCAAGATCGCCAAAGAGCCAATCTCTATGGAGACGCCAATTGGCGACGACGAAGATTCGCATCTTGGCGATTTCATCGAAGACTCCACGGTGGACTCACCAGTGGACTCCTCTATCGATGAAGGTCTACGTGAGGCTACCAAGGATGTATTGTCCAGCCTTACCGCACGCGAGGCCAAAGTGCTGAGAATGCGTTTCGGCATCGACATGAACACGGATCACACGTTAGAAGAAGTGGGTAAACAGTTCGACGTGACCCGTGAGCGTATTCGTCAGATCGAAGCGAAGGCACTGCGCAAGCTGCGCCACCCAACGCGCTCCGATCACCTTCGAAGCTTCCTCGACGAGTAATTTGAACTCGGTAGGAGCGGGCTTGCCCGCGAATAGGTCAATATAATGGGGTCAGGTTCACACAGTTCCTGAACAATATAATAAATATAATGGGGTCAGGTTCACACAGTTCCTGTGCTGTCTCTTATACACATCTCCGAGCCCACGAGACAGGCAGAAATCTCGT
>OJDV01000238.1_pt1 | contig 20994 bp, 14 predicted proteins | sample 1592911 | NCBI WGS metagenome assembly OJDV01 (sample SAMN05416860, study PRJEB24817) | seawater metagenome | isolation source: Sea water | place: Canada:Atlantic | collected 2013-11 | reverse complement strand
GATTTCTGCCTGTCTCGTGGGCTCGGAGATGTGTATAAGAGACAGCGATAGCACAAATCGATTGGTTTGGTTTGGACATTCTTCTTTCTTACTTAAGCTAGACGGGAAAAATATTTTAATTGACCCTATGTTGGGTGAAGTTCCTGCCCCTCATCCTTGGCTTGGAAGCAAACGTTATGCAAAAGAACTGCCAATTGAAATTCAAAAACTACCAAGAATTAATGCTGTGTTAATTTCACATGACCATTACGATCATTTGGATTATGGTAGCATTCAACTGTTAAAAGACAAAGTGAACTACTTTATGGTACCACTAGGTGTTGGAGCGCATCTTAAAGAATGGGGAATAGAAGAAACTAGGATTCAGGAATTTGATTGGTGGCAAGAGTTGACCTACGAGCACATTGGTTTGGCCTTCACTCCATCAAGACATTTCTCTGGAAGAGGAATAACAGATCGCTTTTCAACTTTATGGGGAAGCTGGGTTATTAAAGGAAAAACAAAGAACCTATACTTTAGTGGAGATAGTGGATATGGAGATCATTTCAAAGAAATTGGAGAAAAGTTTGGCCCTTTTGATTTTGCAATGATGGAATGCGGACAATACAATGAAAAGTGGGCAGATATTCACATGATGCCAGAAGAAACAGTACAAGCTTCAACTGAAGTAAATGCAAAAAAAGTAATGCCCATACATTGGGGCGCTTTTACTTTATCTATTCATTCATGGACAGATCCAGTAGAGCGATTCACAGCTAAAGCAAAACAAGTTAATTTGAATTACATCATTCCTAAAATTGGAGAAGAAATAGATTTGAATGATCTTGAAATTGAAGGAAGTACTTGGTGGCAAAAGTAATAATCAACGATTTTAGTTTAATTCATTCCGTTCAAATTGAAATAAATAAGTATTTAAGCTCCTTTTATGTGTTCAGCAATGGATTTGGCGACCAAAAACCCCCCGGTCCATGCTGCTTGGAAATTAAAGCCTCCTGTAAATCCATCTATATTTAATACCTCTCCGGAAAAGAATAAATTGTTAACTAATTTACTCTCCATGGTTTTCATATTTACTTCCTTTAACTTAACTCCTCCACAAGTAACAAACTCTTCTTTAAAAGTGGTTTTACCGTTCGCTGCATAATCGTCTTTCGAGAGTAATTGAATTAATTTTTCTATTTCAACTTTCTTCAGGTCTGCCCAACGTTTTTTACCGTCAATTTCCCCTTTAGCCAATAAATACATCCAAAAACGATTTGGAAAGCCTTCAATTTTAGTATTTGATAATTGGGCGCTTGCTTTTGATTTGCGTAAAGAATGAACTAAGTCTTCCCCATTTGAGATCCATTCCACCTCATAATTAAATTGATACGACTTATCAAATAAATATTGAGCCGCTTTGGCAGATAACTTTAGAATTCCTGGTCCACTCATTCCCCAATGGGTAAATAAAACTGGACCATACTCTTCATACTTCGTCCCAACAATTCGTACACTTGCTTTCAACGCTAATCCCATCAATTGGTTAGATGCATGCTTTTTCAAATTAAAAGTGAAGAGACTTGGAATGGGATTAACAATTGAATGACCTAAATCAGTTATCCATTGATAGTGTTTCAGTTTAGAATTACCTCCAACAGCCAAAACCACGTAATCTGCCGATAATTTTCCAGAGTTAGTGCTAATCGCAAAGCTATCCTTACTTTTTTCAACCTTCAGCACTTCTGTAGACAAACGAACTTCGATAGCATGTTTATCTACTTCCTTTTGAAAGCAGTTTATTATAGTTTGAGAAGAATTAGACACAGGAAACATTCGTCCGTCATCTTCCATTTTCAACTCTACTCCTCTTTCTGAAAACCAAGCAATAGTGTCACCTGTCATAAAGGTGTGGAATGGTCCGAGCAACTCCTTCTCTCCTCTTGGGTAAAACTTAGATAATTCTTTAGGAACAAAACAAGCATGGGTTACATTGCATCTCCCTCCGCCGCTAACTTTGACTTTCGACAAGGTTTTTGTTGTCTTCTCTAAAATAACAACCTTCACATTTGTAGCTTTCTCTGCAATATTTATTGCTGAAAAGTACCCTGCTGCTCCCCCACCAATTACCACGATTGTTTTTACCATAATTCAAAGAAACTTAAAGCAATTCGTTTAATGTAAAAAGAAACGAAGGCATTTCTATATTTTTACGGCACATTATGAGATTTCTGCTATTTTCAATTTTACTGCTATTTATTACACTTTGTTCATTTTCACAAGAACGTACATTTCTTAGTGAAGAGAATATTATTATTCAACATGTAGAAGCAGATTTACAGCTAATTAACTTACCTCCCAATTGCAGTAATTGCATTATTACATTTAACGGTGACTCTAAAAAATTAATTGTAAATGAAGATGGGGCAAGTAGTGTAACAGTTTTACTAGACCAATCAACATCTTTTGATATTTCAACTGGAACGGAATCCGTCACATCGAAAATTTACGTGATTCCGTTATGGCTTTCTATTATTCCTCCATTATTGGCCATTATTCTCGCTTTACTATTTAAAGAAGTTGTTACCTCCTTGCTTATAGGGATTTTCTCGGGAGTATTTATTATACAATTTTATGCGAAGTCGTTTTTCGCTGCATTAATCAACTCCTTTACTTCGACCATAGATACTTATATATTAGAATCCTTAAATGACTCGGGTCATCTTTCAATCATTGTGTTTTCAACGTTAATTGGTGGGATGGTAAGTGTTATCTCGAAAAATGGAGGTATGCAAGGCGTTGTGAATAGGATATCAAAGTATGCTACTACGGCAAAAAGTGGCCAACTAGCTACTTGGTTCTTGGGATGTGCCATTTTCTTCGACGATTATGCCAATACCTTAATTGTAGGAAATACAATGCGCCCTATAACTGATAAGCTAAAAATTTCTCGAGAGAAACTCGCTTATCTAGTGGATTCAACTGCTGCACCTATTGCGGCCATTGCCTTCATAACTACCTGGATTGGCGCCGAATTAGGATATATCGAAAGTGGAATTGAAACCATAGAAGGTCTTGATGAAAGTGTTTATTCCATTTTCATTTCCTCTCTCGCTTACTCTTTCTACCCTATTTTCGCACTAATATTTATGCTCATTCTAATTCTTCGAGAAAGAGATTTTGGGCCTATGTATCATGCAGAAAAACAAGCAAGACTTGGAGAAAGCAATAACAGGACACCCATAGAAAATAATGAAGAGTTAGATGAATTTACAGCGAAAGAAGGTATTAAACACAGAGCATATAACGCTATTATTCCAGTTGTAGTTGTTATAATCGGTACAATTATAGGGTTACTTTCAACTGGTCTAGATGAATTAGGATTGACAGGTTCTTATTTTTGGGATTTAAGCGATACAGGCTTTGGCATAAAATTATCATCTGTAATAGGAGCGGCCGATTCATACAAAGCACTACTTTGGGCCTCATTAGCTGGACTTTTCGCTGCTATCACACTTTCAGTTACCCAAAAACTGATGAGCATTCACCAATCCATAAATGCTGCTGTCGGAGGATTTAAGACTATGCTAACCGCAATCATCATTCTGGTTTTAGCTTGGTCCCTTGCTTTAGTAATTGAAGATCTTCACACAGCTGACCTTCTTACTTCTATCATGTCGGATAATGTAAGTCCTTATTTCGTTCCAACTTTAACCTTTTTATTAGCCGCAGTTGTAGCATTCTCTACAGGTTCTTCTTGGGGTACTATGGCAATTCTATATCCATTAATGTTACCTTCTTCTTGGGCAATTTGCCTGGCTGCAGGAATTCCTGAAGCGGAAACACTCTCTATATTTCATAACGTCGTTGCATGTGTTCTTGCGGGAGCCGTTCTTGGAGACCATTGTTCTCCTATTTCAGATACTACAATTTTAAGTTCTTTAGCAAGCTCGTGTAACCACATCAATCATGTTCGAACTCAAATGCCTTATGCCTTAACCGTTGGAGCTGTTGCTACTATTTTTGGAACAATTCCTGCCGCCTACGGCATCCCATTTTGGATAACGTTACCCATAGGTATCTTGATGCTTTACTTTATTGTTGGAAAGTTTGGAAAAAGAGTTGAAAGCTAATTAAATTTCCCACTTTACTAACAAGTTAACACCAAAGGGTTAATAACTTCAATCAATACGTCTTAATATCCCTGCCGGCTTTAGATAGCTTTGAAACATAAGTTTTCAACACTATGTTGATAACCTAAGATTCAACTAAAGCGAATTAAGTATGGCCAAGATATTCCTTATTAGCATCAACATCCTGTTAGTATTTGCACTTAAGATATTCTTTGGTGGTGATGTGAAAGTTGAACAGAAGATGCAGGACGCAATTAGACCGGGAGACACTTTAAATGTTACACTAGAAATTACTAAAGGGGATAGAGAAGGATTCGCCAAATGGCAACAAACTCTTCCAGCAGGTTTCATTGCAAGTTCGGTAGAAATGAATGGAGCAACTTTTTCATTTAAAAATCAAGAAATTAAGGTAATATGGATGGAATTACCAAAAACAGAAACTTTCATCATTCAATATAAAATAGAGACAAGCCCTTCTGTTGAGGGAGAACATAACTTATTAGGGAAATTCTCATTTATTGAAGAAAATGAAAGAAAAGACATTAATTCTGAAATGTTCATTCTATCAATTGATGAAGAAGCAATAGCTGACAACACGGGTTCAGATAATCAACCAGGAACAACAGATCAACCAGAGACATCAATTAGTAATGACAATAATAAGAGGACAGAAGACGCAACGGAGTCATCCGTATCCACTATAGCAAATAACACTTCTTCTTCGGAAAACACTCAAGCTAACAATTCAAAAATTGTTACCCAGGCAACGGAAAACGATTTAGTTTCAATAACGAGAGAAATTAAACATATTGGAGATGGCAATTATGAAGTAACCTTAAAAATAAAAAAGTCAGACTTATCTAGCTTTGGGAAAGTAGAAGATTACATGCCACCAGATTACACAGCTACCGCCATAGAGAACAATGACGGGATTTTTAGTTTTAAAAATAACGTTATGAAAATTTTGTGGATGACACTTCCCAATGAAAAATCTTTTGAAGTAAAATATGCGGTTCAAAGTACTTCTGACGAACTTGATAGCGCACTCATTCATGGTGTATTTTCCTACCTGAATATTGATCAGTCTGTTCAAAATAGATTGGCCCCAACCAAGTTTAGAAATTTCCTTGCTGAGGAGCAATTAGCTGATGCTGAAACGGAAAATTCTATTGAAGATACAACTGTTGAAAGTGAAAACACAACAAGAGACAACACTGAAGTAGACAATGTTGAAGCAGACAACACTTTAAATGAGAACACTACAACAGACAACACTGAAGTAGACAATGTCGAAGCAGACAACACTATAAATGAGAACACTACAACAGACAATGAAGAAAGTGAACTTGCAGGAAATTCTGTTGTTGAACCTACTGAGACACGAACAGACGACAAATTAGTTAAACAAATAACCAACATACCAGCTCCTGAAACAGAAGTAACCTACAAAGTGCAAATTGCAGCATCACATAGAGAAGTAAATCAAAGTTATTTCACAGAAAGACATGGAGTAACAGAGAATGTTGCAATAGAGTTTCATGAAACGTGGTACAAATACACAATAGGTTCATTCCCCGTGTACAAGCAAGCTAGAGATAAAAGAAATCAAGTTTGGGCTGATAACAATAAAATAAACGATGCTTTTGTAACTGCATATAATTCCGGAGATCGCATTTCCGTGCAAGAAGCTTTGATGATCAGCAAACAAATGTGGTTCAAGTAATTCTATTAAAAAAATAAGAATTATCTTTAGCGCCTAATCGCACGATATCGAATGAAATATTATTGGCTTAGTATTATATTTTTTTTAACTATTAGCATTGCTAAGGGTCAAGATAATGAGGCTGAAAAAGAAGCTGAATTAAATGTTATTAAAGCATTTGGACCAACTTTAGGAGCTGGGATTGGAACCATTGCAATTTATGGAGACCTTAACGACAAAGATTTTGGCTCTCCATTTAGTTCAAATATTGGATACAACGTTTATTTGCTTCAACCAATAAGTAAATCGTTCAACGTAAGGTTCAATTTCTTTTTAGGAGAAATACGAGCAGAAGAACGTTCACTTCAGCGAAACCTAAATTTCGAAACTGATATCAGAGCTGCTTCTATTCAATTGGAGTATAATTTTGACGCCTTGCTTCCCGCAGATAGAAGAATCTCCCCTTTTATTATGGCTGGAGTGGAAGCAATAGAATTTAACCCCAAAACTGACTTAGAAACGAACAGTGGCGAGCCATATAACTATTGGACTGATGGGACAATACGAAGTGTTTCAGAAAATTCATCGAATGCAGATCAAGCAAAAATAATTCAGAGAGATTACAATTACGAAACAGACATTAGAGAGGCTGGAATGAACAGAAGCACCACCTACGCTGAAAGAGCATTTTCGATTCCATTAGGTGCAGGTTTAAACTTTCATTTAACTGATCAAGTAAACTTCAGACTAGAAAGTGTCTTCCATTTATCATTTACTGACTACATAGATGGTGTTACAAGGACGACCAAACCAAATTTCTTGGGCAATAAACCTGCTAATGGGAAAAATGACCATCTTTTTTACAACGGAATATCGATCAACTATAACTTTCAAAAAGTTCGGCCTGCTGATAACTTGAATATTGAAGGAGAAGCTTTTGATTTTTTAGCTAGTGGAAATACCGAAGATTATGATTCCGACGGAATAATCGACTTAATTGATCTATGCCCAAACACTCCACCAGAAATAGAAGTGGATTCAAATGGTTGTGCTATTGATACAGATGGAGATGGTATCGCTGATTATTTAGATGAAGAAGTAAATTCTGAATACCCTGAATTTGCTAATGACAAAGGAGTTGAAATGACTGACGAAATGATTTACGAGTCATATATGCGTTATCAAGACTCAACTTTAGAATTTGCCGAAGTTATCCAGAGGGATTTTAGAGGAGAATCAAAAGCTTACAAGAAGTATCGGGTTAAAGTTGGAGAATACAATCGCGGAGAAGAACCACCAAATCTTAATGAATTACTTAGTCTTTCGGACTTGAAAAAAGTTGATCAAGGTGACAAATCAATTTATACTGTTGGTAACTATAAATCATTAAAGGAAGCTAATTTGAGATTAGAATCTTTAAAAAATAGTGGTTTTGAAGCTGAAGTAGTTAAAAGAGCCTCTTCAGGTAGAGTTTCAGGAATAAATGAAGAAGAACTAGAAATTCTTGCAATAGTAGCCAGCCAAGTTGACATAAATACTGCTTCGTTAGCAAAAGAAGAAGGACTTGCTTTTAGAGTTCAATTGGGAGCATTTAAAAAGAAACCCAATTTGCCTAAGTACAATAATATTCCTGGTCTATTCATAATTGAGAGCAACGGCATTTTCAAATACATGTCAGGTTCCTTTGGTACTTTCGAAGAAGCCGCTAAGCACAAAGTAAGAATGGTAGTTGCAGATTTCGAAGGTTCATTTGTTGTAGCTTACAAAGATGGGCAACGAGTTAAGTTGAGAACCGTTGGAGTAAAGCCAATTGAATCGAACCCGTTAATTGGTCAATAGCACCTTTAATATACCCATTTCCCCACTCAAAACATTAGCCAATCGCTTAACGTTTATTAACGAGATTAATCATAATGTAATATTTACATTTGATACATCAAGTATACTTATATGAAAAAAATATCCCTTTCTCTTTGTTTGACATTATTCACATTATTCGGCGTTTTTGCACAAAATAGTGATAATATTAAGCTAAATAAAGACTCTATTCAATTCGATAAATTTGGAAAACTACTTTACACAGTGGTTTCTCAATATGTAGATAAAGTAGATAGTGAAGAATTAGTTGAAAATGCAATCGTAGGAATGCTTAAAGAGCTTGATCCACACTCTGTGTACATTCCTGAGAAAGAATTAAAAAAAATGAATGAACCTTTAGAAGGTAACTTCGAAGGAATTGGTATTCAATTCAATATTTTAAATGATACACTTGTAGTTGTTTCTCCAATTTCAGGAGGACCTTCTGAAGAGGTTGGAATTACTTCTGGTGATAAAATTATTTATGTAGGAGAAGAAAATATTGCCGGAACAGGTTTGCAAAATAGTGATGTACAAAGATTACTTAGAGGCGCTAAAGGGACAATTGTACATGTTAAGATTAAACGAAATGGAGAAAATAACCTTATACCGTTTGAGATCAAGCGAGATAAGATTCCTATTTTCAGTATAGATGCCTCATACATGGCAGCACCTAATACAGGTTATATAAAAGTCAATCGATTTGCAAGAACAACAATAAAAGAATTTATTCAGGCAATTGACACATTGAAAACAAATGGTGCTGAAAATTTAATTTTAGACTTAAGAGGAAATGGTGGGGGTTATTTAACAACTGCATTTAGGCTTGCGGACCAATTCTTAGATGCTGGTAAAATGATAGTATATACTCAAGGAGATAAACAACGTAGACAGGAGTATAAAGCCACAAGAATTGGAACCTTTGAGAAAGGCAAATTAGTTGTGTTAATTGATGAAGGATCGGCCTCTGCCTCCGAAATTGTATCAGGTGCTATTCAAGACTGGGACAGAGGAATGGTAATCGGCAGAAGATCTTTTGGAAAAGGTTTAGTTCAAAAACCGTTTCCTTTACCAGATGGTTCTGCAATTAGATTGACTACTGCTCGGTATTATACACCAACAGGAAGATCTATTCAAAGACCATACGACCAGGGAAAAGAAAAGTATTATAATGAATTGAGTAGAAGATTTAAAAGTGGCGAATTGATGGAGAAAGATTCGATTGATTTTCCAGATTCGTTAACTTATTATACTCCAAATCGAAGAGTTGTATATGGTGGTGGCGGAATTATGCCAGATATCTTCATTGCATTAGATACAACCTTAAACTCAGAGCTAAATAGACAATTAATAAGGAGAGGCGTATACAATGAATTCGTTTTAAACTACTTAAACACTAATAGAGAGGAGATGCAACACAAATTCCCTTCGTTTCAGTCATTTAAATCAGACTTTAATCTAGATGAAGAATTCATGGATAATTTTTTCGCTTTTGCTAAGAATAAGAAGGTAAAAAAGGACGATGGTGAATATAAAAAATCAAGAAAGCTAATTCATACACAACTTACTGCTCTTTTTGCAAGAAATCTCTATTCCGTTTCTGCATATTTTGAAATTATTAACGAATTAAACGATTCTTATCAAGAAGCATTAAAAGTTCTTAAAGGAGATGCTTTTGAAAAAGCAAAACTCGACTTTGAATAATTATATTTGTGTTTTAAAATTTTAAACTAAAAAATAATGAACGATAACGTAAAAACAGGGCTTTTGATAGCTTTCTCAATTCTAACTTTGATTAACACTGTTATGATCTTTTCAGACGACGATGTGTCTTATGACAGACCAGAAAGAAGTGCAGCTATTGCAACTCCGGGAGCTATTACAACTCCAACTAATACAGCGCTTGATAACAATGCTGAAGTAATTCCTCAAAATACAGGACCAAAAACAGCAATTCAATTTGCAGAAATGGTGCATGATTTTGGAACCATTGAACAAAACTCAACTAATCCTAAGGTATTTACATTTACCAATACTGGAAGTGAACCATTAATTATCTCCAATGCAAAAGGAAGTTGTGGTTGTACTGTACCAGAATATCCAAGACAACCAATTGCACCAGGTGAAACAGGTGAAATTAAAGTAGTTTATAGTCCGGGTACTCAAGCAAATCAGCAAACAAAATCTGTTACTATTACAGCGAATACTGAACCTGCGTCAACTGTTATACAAATCAAAGCAAACGTAACTCCAGGTGAAGCTGCTGTAGATGCAGCTCCTATAGAAATTGGAAGTTAGTCAATAACACAAATTTTTTACGAAAAGCCATTCCGATAATCGGAATGGCTTTTTTTGTACCTCTTGATGTTATGCTTAATAATTTGAATAACCAAGTTCCATTGGAGCATAGATCTTATGAATAGCTAGGATAAACTGTTATATAGTTCTTAATGCACATAGCTTTTGACAAGCACTTGTGACGAAGTGAACATCAATAGAGATGCCTTATTGAGCCAACTTATTATCGTTGAAGCTGTATAGTAGCTCCAAGGACTGCGTAACGAATAGGAATGATATATCCTTTCTAGTTGAATATAAAGGTTTAAATGCCTATTTTTTTGCCTTATTCCCGTTTTTGGATGTCGTTACTTATGCCTGTTTCTATAGCAAACTCTTTCTCAGGCTTCATTAGAGCAATAAAATTGAATCCTAAGTTATAATTGAAGTATCTCTATGTAAACTGCTCTATTGCAATAAGAGCATAAAAAAAGGCCCTTCTATTGCTAGAAAGGCCTTTCAAGTATCAGAGATACTTATTTTATTTATTAACCGTAATCTTTCTTGTTACAAGTTCTTCTCCTATTTGAATAGTAGTAAAATAAATACCGTTGCTCAAATTAGAAGCATTAATCGCAATATTTTGCACCCCTGCAGTCATTATACCAAAAGCTTGAGAAAGCACTTCCTTACCTGCAATATCTCTTACTACAAGAGAAACAGACTGTGAATTGCTCAAATTAAACTTAATGTTTGTAACATCTGCTGTTGGGTTTGGATATATTTTCAATCCTTGAACAGAAGACGAAGTTTCTACAATTGCTGTAAATACGTCATCTAATGGCACTTCTTTTGCATTCATAATTTCGTTACCCTCACGTCCAGCTGCATCATAATAATGTACAAATGCTACTAATTTAACTTCATTGTCATCCCAAAGGTTGCTCAAAGTAAAAGAATAGTTTTTAGTGTACTGAGTTGCTACTACCGGAGTTGAAGGGATAACAGAATTATCTCCCCAAGTTGCTGTCACTACATCTCTTAATACATGTCTATGATTAAATCCTGCGATTCGGCTTCCTGCACCAAAATATGGATGACCTGTTTGAGTATTGTAAGCGTTTACTTGATCGTATCCAGTACCTGTTCCTGTTACGTTATCTTCAACAACAAATACAGTAACTCTTATATCTCCTGATGGCACAACATCTACAAAATTAGCTAAGAAGTCAACAGAAACTGCTCTACTAGTCGAATCATAAGTTCCACTAATATTAACTTCAACTGCAGAACGTAAGTTTTGTCTTGATAAGACGTTACCTGTCCATTGACCTCTACTATGTCCAACTCGAGTTTCGTTTGGAAACAACGTTCTATCAACTGTTGCTGTCGGTGCTCCGCTAGAAAATGCTGCACAATATGCTTGAGCTGCTGGAATTGTCATTGCATCTGTACCAAAACAAGCATGCTCACCAACAGCAATAACATCTGGGTTTGCATCCAAAATTTGCTCAACTACTACTGCTCCATCTGGACAAAACTGACAAGGTGCAGTCGTGAATTCTTCTAACAAAACACTCTTATCAGTTGCAATACCAGAATTTACAAATGTTGTTGCACTAGCAGTGTTATTTCCAGGATTACCATCAATTACTCCATTTGGGTTACTACCAGTAACATCAACAGTGTAGCTTACACCTGCCACTGGAGTCCAATTTGTTGGATGCGTATAAGCATATGCAGCTCCAGGAGCAATGTTTGCAACAATATTTACACTATTGTTTGTTACACCGCCATCTGCAGTCCATGATAAATCAAAATTTGTAATTGCTGCAGAACCGTTATTTCTTGCATTTCCAGTAATTGCAATTGGATTTGCATTTGATTCCACGTTTGCTAAGTTTACAGACGAAATTAAAATGTCATTTGCAGGTTGAACTCCTTGAATGAATTCATAGTAAGCATTATCTGCATCTGAAGCATCTGTTCCTGCAAGAGGCATTACATCAGCTCCGACAGAAGTAGCAGTTGTGGCATCAATTTGTATTCCCATTGATACTCCACCTGTTGTTCCACTATGTCTTTGATCCACTATATAAATATTGTTGGTAGTCTCTTCCAACACTATTGACCAATAACTCCAACCTGTACCTCCTAAAGCGCAAGAAGTATAGAATATCCAATGTTGACGATTTGGAGCTGTACCAAAAGTCTTACTTAATGCCATATCATTTGCACCAACTGTTTGAAGACCCCAAACACAAACTGATTTGTCAGGAATATTAGCACTTGGTAAAGCTTCTTTTGTATTTGACGGTACAGCAGTAGCCGAAGTTGTAAAAGTCAACACTCCATTGCTTGATGCTTTGTATTCAGTTACTGGGCTTGCATCAAAACTAAAAGCAAAAGGTATAGTCTGATTTGGAGACCATGTAGGTGTTGCAATATTAGGCCCTACTACTGGCGTCCAACCGGTTGTTAAACCTCCTCCACTTGGAAATTCCTGATCTGGATTTAAACCACCAGGATTCATTCCTGCAGAAGTAAATGCATTATAGTAATACTGTGAAAATGCGCCAGTTGTGCACAATACCACGGCTAAAAAAGTAATTATTTTTTTCATATTTAAAATGTTTATTAATAACTGAAATTGAATTATCTAAATTAAAGGTAATATCTTAATAAAACAAACTGCAGAATGTAATTTTAACTTACTGACTATTAATAGATTAATACACAATGCAATTTACCTTACATTGTGTATGAGAGAAGTATCATCTTTTCAGCATATTTAGCAATGAATGTTTATTTTACTCTAGGATGAAATTGATTTATTGATTCTCGTAAGTATTGTCTATCCAAGTGTGTATAAATTTCGGTAGTAGTAATTGACTTATGACCAAGCATTTCTTGAATAGCTCTTAAGTCTGCTCCACCATCAATCAGGTGGGTTGCGAAGGAATGTCTAAATGTATGTGGACTCACAATTTTAGAAATTCCTGCTTTCTCACAAAGCCGTTTTGTAATAGTGAAAATCATTACTCTTGTTAAACCTACTCCTCTATTATTTAAAAAGACAATATCCTCAGCTTCTTTTTTAACTAATTGATGATTTCGCCGATGCTCAAAATAATAACGAATAAACCTAATGGCTGAAGAACCAATCGGCACAATTCGCTCCTTATCGCCTTTCCCAGTTACTCGTACAAAACCTTCTTCAAATAGAAGGTTTGAAATTTTAAGATTAATTAATTCCGAAACTCTAAGTCCACAGCCATACAATGTTTCTAAAATTGCTCTATTCCTCTCACCTTCTCTGCTGCTCAAATCAATTGCTCCAATAATGGCATCAATATCACTTATGGATAAAACTTCAGGAATTTTCATACCTAACCTAGGTCCTTCGACTAATAATGTTGGGTTCATTTCAACAACATCCTCCATTAGAAGATAATTGAAAAAGGCTTTTATTCCTGACAGAATTCTAGCCTGGGAACGAGCGCCAATCTCAATATCATACAGCCAAGCCATAAAATCTTGAACATGATGAGTTTCAACTTCCGTAGCTGACGGATTAAATGATTTTAATTCTAAGAATTGAATAAATTTTGAAAAATCTCTTAAGTATGCCTCTATTGAATTGGGAGAAAGCGACTTCTCTAATTTCAAATAAGACTCAAATCCTTTTTTATAGTTAAGTAACTTCATCGGTACAAATGTATAATTTTGAAATTGAGATGGACAAACTAAAAATTGCAATAATCAACGGACCTAATTTAAATCTATTAGGAGTTAGACAACCTGAGGTGTACGGCAGTCAATCGTTTGAAAAATATTATGATTACCTTATAGAAACATTTCCTGATGTTGACTTTGGCTACTTTCAATCAAATGTTGAAGGAGAGTTAATTGATTATTTGCAAAAGATCGGTTTTGATGAAATAAGTATTGTGTTCAACGCCGGTGGTTACACTCACAGTTCTGTAGCAATAGCAGATGCTGTTGCGGCAATATCTGCACCGGTAATAGAGGTTCACATTTCTCAACCTACTGCTAGAGAAGAACAAAGGCATATATCATTATTATCCAAGTACGCTAAAGGAAGTATATCAGGGTTGGGATTATACTCATACGAAGCGGCAATCAATTATTTATTAAACAACTTAAATTCGTGAAAAACTTTTTAATTGCAATTCTACTCACTTTCTCATCGTTGTTAACGTCAGGCCAGACTGGTAATACCTTTCCAAATATCGACGTTTTAGACTTAAATGATAAAGCATTAAATATTCCCGAAGATCTTACAGGAAAATATAGTTTGATTGGAGTGGCATTCTCAGAAGATGCACAGAATGATTTATATACTTGGAGTCAACCCATATTTAGTGAATTTATGGATGACAATAACCTATCAAGCTTAGTTTACGACCCTCACGTTCATTTGATTTTAATGTTTACAGGAACAAATCAATTAGCATACAATAAAGCCAAACAACAAATCATTGGCGGAACTGATGAAAGCTTGACGGATAACATTGTTCTTTATAAAGGAGCAATGGAGAGTTACCGTAAGACGTTAAAGATGAAAGACAGAAAGAAACCCTATTTTTTTGTTTTAGATAAAGAAGGTAAAATAATCTATGTAACTTCGGGAAGATATACGATGAAAACTTTAAAAGAGGTAGGAAATTTAATTGAAGAATAAGATGAAAAAGATAATTCAAACAGATAAAGCTCCGTCTCCTATCGGAGCCTATTCTCAAGCGGTATTGGTAGGCAATACATTGTACACTTCAGGTCAGATTGCATTAGACACGGAAAGTGGCGAAATAGTCGTTTCCAATATCAATCTAGAAACCAGGAAGGTAATGAACAACATGCAAGCAGTTTTAGAAGCTGCAGATATGGATTTCAACAATGTTGTGAAGTCTACAATTTACTTGTCTGCCATGAAAAATTTCGAACAAGTGAATGAAGTTTATTCCAGTTATTTTAAGGCAGACCAAGCGCCAGCGAGAGAAACTGTAGCAGTCGCCGAATTACCGAAAAAGGTAAATGTTGAAATTTCTATGATTGCTGTAAAGTTCTAAGGTCTTACTATTTATTTAAAAGGCAAATAGAATAGCAACTGATTGCGTAAAGTATAAGCCGCACCAAATTGAAATTGCGAGACCCTTGACTGTTTTGATTCATTCCTAAATCGAAATGAGAATAAGGAAACTCCTCCAAAACCCCAATCTGTTTCAGGAACAAAATAAACAATTGGTAATGAAAATGCCTTAAACTTAGTTTTCGAAGCATCTTCTTGAGACTTTACCAAAAAAATGAAAAAAATAGAAGTAAGAAAAGTTTCCGCATTTTTCGGAAATTATACTTTTAAATAACTCCGAAAAGCGAACCACCTTTCGCCCCCATTGCATCTACCCTTTTTTCAATTTCCGGATCAAGTTCTAAATAAGGAGCATTGTGTGGCTTCATTCTTGAATCAATAATTAAGGAACCCGCACAGCCCCAATGTTTGTGTTCAATAAATGAATCTACCCCATATATATCATGAGAAGGGTTTGCTCTCGTAAATACACTCCATATTAAATTTGAAAAAGATTCGGCTACAAACTTTACATCATCACATATTACCAGCAAAGGGAATTCTTCAAGTGTCTCTTTCTGATTGGATAAGCTTTTGCACAAAGTTTGAATGATTTTCTCTTCACTTTCATAGTCCGAAAACTTCTCAAGCTGAATCGCAAGGACGCCGTTAAAGGCAAATTCAATTCCTCTGACCATTTCAGGTAATTCAATTAATGGCTTTTTTGTTCCCAAAATCCTTTTCGGACTGCCTACTGCCGCAATTACAACTTTTGAACCCGCATTTAAATCTTTAGAACTATAATCTAAAGTATCTATCGTAGTTTTTGTTTGAAAATGGAGGTCCCTTGTCCAATCCACTCGCTCCAGCATATGCTTGAAAAATCCTTCTTTATCATGCAAGGTTAATTTCGGAGCATCTTCTTTAGCCGAGATTAAAAGAAATTTCGCTAGAGACATTTGACCAAACCCCAAGATGTGATTTGCTATAGTCAATAACTCAGCTGGTTGCTTTGTTTCGACGTACGGTGTATAACGTTCACTCCCTATTGCAAATAACAATGGATGAACTCCAGCCTCATCTACAGCATTTACTTCATGCAAACCAGGTATTTCCTTCGGAATAATTGATCCAGTAATTTCATGAATCAAATCTCCAAAACTTGTATCTTCTTGCGGTGGTCGTCCAACAACAGTAAAAGGCCAAATAGCTCCTTCCCTATGATAAACATTGTCCACCTTCATTAAAGGAAAGTCATGTTTTAAACTGTAATATCCTAAATGATCTCCAAAAGGACCTTCAGGTTTGGTTTCTTTAGGATACACTTTCCCAGTAATTACAAAGTCAGCTTCCGATGATAAAGTGTGACCATCTCGATTAACATATCTAAACCTTCTTCCTCCTAAAGCTCCAGCAAAAGTTAGTTCTGAAAGTCCTTCTGGCAATGGCATAACTGCTGCAAAAGAATGTGAAGGAGGACCACCGACAAAAATGGAAACATGCAAAGGTTTGCCCAATGCATTCGCTTTTGTTTGATGAACGCCAATGCCTCTATGAATTTGATAATGAAGACCTATCTCTTTATTTGCGATAAATTCATTTCCCGTTAACTGAATTCGATACATGCCTAGATTAGAATTCATCACTCCAGGTTTTTCAGCATCTTCAGTATATACAATTGGCAGTGTTACATAAGCTCCTCCGTCCATTGGCCAATGATGTATTAATGGCAACCTATCTATCTGGGTATTGTTTTTAAGAATAGGGGCTCCGAATCTTGACTTTAAAGGCAAAGCCTTAATTGCCGCAAATGGGGTTCCCAAATACTTTAATGGCTTTTTGAATGCGATGGATGGATCCCCTTTCAATTGAACCATTTTCTTTACTTGATCCAAAGTGTCACGAAAAATGAATCGACTTCTTTCTAAAGTACCAAAGAGATTAGAAACAGCAGGAAAGCTTGACCCCTTGACTTTTTCAAAAAGAATTGCCGGTCCTTTTGCAGCATGAACTCTTAAGTGAATTGACGCCATTTCAAGATGTGGATCAACCTCTTCCTTAATACGAATCAAATGTCCGTTCTTCTCAAGATCCGCAATGCAAGCGGCCATGCTTTTATATCCCATGAGTTCACTTTAGAAAGGAAACAATTATTCTTCCTTTTTGATTAGTAAGAATAACATAAATTCAACATTCTTTTGCAATTTAACTATTCACTCTAAAACAAAAGACATAAAAAAAGCAGCTTTTCAGCTGCTTTTAAAATTATCTTTCTGAAACAGACTTAAAATCTCTTAAGTTATTTCCTGTATAAACTTGTCTTGGTCTCCCAATTGGTTCTTTATTTTCTCTCATTTCCTTCCACTGAGCAATCCATCCTGGCATTCTTCCTAAAGTAAACATTACAGTGAACATTGAAGTCGGAATTCCTATCGCTCTGTATATAATTCCTGAATAGAAATCAACGTTTGGATAAAGCTTTCTTTCTACGAAGTACGGATCTTTAAGAGCTATCTCTTCTAATCCTTTTGCAATTTCTAAAATTGGATCGTTAACGCCTAATTTCTCAAGCACTTCATCCGCAGCCTTTTTGATTATTGTAGCTCTAGGATCAAAGTTTTTATAAACTCTATGTCCAAAGCCCATTAGTCTGAAAGAATCATTCTTATCCTTGGCTTTATCCATGTATTTTTTAACATCTCCATCATCAGCTTGAATGCCTTCTAACATTTCAATAACCGCTTGGTTTGCACCACCATGTAATGGACCCCAAAGAGCAGAAATTCCTGCAGCGATAGATGCATATAAACTTGCATGAGAAGAACCAACAATTCTTACTGTAGAAGTAGAACAGTTTTGTTCATGATCTGCATGTAGGATTAACAATTTATCTAAAGCATTTGCAATTACTGGATCAACTTCATACTTCTCTGAAGGCACAGAAAACATCATCTTCAAAAAGTTCGAACAATAATCTAATGAATTGTCAGGGTAATTAACAGGATGGCCTATTTCGTTTTTAAATGCCCACGCTGCCATGGTAGGTATTTTTGCCAATAATCGCATAATACTCAAGTCTACTTCTTTTGCAGACCGATTTGGATCTAAAGATTCCGGATAAAAAGCAGTTAAAGAAGAAACCAAAGAAGATAAAACTCCCATTGGATGAGAATTTGAAGGAAAACCTTCTAAGATGTTCTTAATGTCTTCGTGAATTAAAGTATGATGTGTGATCTCCTTTTGAAAAGACTCTAATTCAGTTTTGTTAGGTAATTCTCCATAAATCAACAAGTGCGAAACTTCCAAAAAAGAAGATTTCTCTGCTAAGTCTTCAATTGAGTACCCTCTATATCTTAAAATACCTTTTTCTCCGTCAAGAAATGTAATTGCACTAGAAGTAGATCCAGTATTTTTATAACCTGGGTCAATGGTAATATAACCTGTACTCCCTCTTAATGAACTAATATCGATTGCCTTTTCGTTTTCAGTTCCCATAACAATTGGTAATTCAATTGTTTTCCCATCAATAATCAATTGTGCTTTTTCTGACATTTCTCCCTGTGTATTTAGTTGTTCATATTAACATAAACGAGTGTAAAAAGTTTACCCCTTTTTACATTTTTATGAATTGCAAAAGTAAGTAACAGCTAGGTTTTTTACAATAGTCGTTTTATTAAATAAACTTAAAGGAATCTGAAGGATAAATTGCTGTCCCTCCTAACATTTCCTCAATCCGTAATAATTGGTTGTATTTCGCCATTCTATCTGATCGAGAAGCAGAACCTGTCTTAATTTGCCCAGTTGATAAAGCCACTGCTAAATCAGCAATTGTATTATCCTCAGTCTCACCAGATCTATGACTCATAACAGAAGTGTACTTATTTCTTGTCGCTAACTCAACTGCTTGAATTGTTTCAGTCAATGTCCCAATCTGGTTCACTTTTATCAGTATAGAATTTGCTATGTTTTCATCTATACCTTTTTGCAAACGTTTTACATTTGTAACAAACAAATCATCTCCAACCAATTGCACTTTATCGCCAACCATTTTTGTTAACTCCGACCAACCACTCCAGTCATCTTCATCCAATGCATCCTCTAAAGAAATAATTGGATATTTTGCGGTCCAATCTTTCCAATAAGTTGCCATCTCTGACGAAGTCAATTTATCTCCACTTGACTTATGAAAATGATACACCTTTTCTTCTTTGTTATAAAACTCTGATGCAGCTGCATCCATCGCAATAAATACATCTTCTCCCGGTCTATAACCTGCTGTTTCAATTGCCTTTAAAACATATTCTACAGCTTCTTCGTTAGACCCTAAGTTCGGCGCAAATCCTCCTTCATCTCCAACATTAGTTGAAAGGCCTTTACTCTTCAACACATTTTTTAGATGATGGAAAATCTCTGTTCCCATTTGTAATGCATGCGAAAATGAGTTTGCTTTTACCGGCATAACCATGAACTCTTGAAAATCTATACTGTTGTCAGCATGTGAACCTCCATTCAATATATTCATCATTGGAATAGGTAAAGTATGTGCATTTACACCTCCAACATATCGATATAAAGGCATTCCAATTTCCAGAGCAGCAGCTTTAGCAGCTGCCAACGAAACACCAAGCATTGCATTTGCCCCTAAATTTGACTTATTCTCCGTTCCGTCTAAATCAATTAAAAATTTGTCAATCCCAGTTTGATCAAAAACGTTCGCTCCGTTCAATTCATTATGAATACTAGTATTCACATTCTGAACCGCTCTCAAAACTCCTTTGCCTAAATACGTTTTTTCGTCGCCATCTCTCAGTTCCACTGCTTCGTGAATTCCAGTTGATGCACCTGAAGGTACCGAGGCCCTTCCAACTGTCCCACTTTGGGTAGTTACATCCACTTCAACAGTAGGGTTCCCTCGAGAATCTAAAATTTGTCTTGCATGAATGCCAGCAATTAAAGCCATGTCTTTATTTTTTATGTTGTGCTATGATTTCTATAAAATTATCAAATAAATACCTAGAATCGTGAGGACCAGGTGAAGCTTCTGGATGGTACTGAACAGAAAATGCAGGCTGTGATTTCAATCTAATTCCTGCGACCGTACTATCATTTAAATGCACATGTGTAATTTCTATTGCGTCACTTTTTTCCGCAGACTCACGATCAACCACAAAACCATGATTTTGCGATGTCACTTCGCCTTTACCGGTTAGTAAATTCTTCACAGGATGATTTATGCCTCTATGCCCATTATGCATTTTTACTGTTTTCAATCCACAAGCTAACGAAAGCAGTTGATGACCCAAACAAATTCCAAATATTGGCAATTTAGACTTTACCAGTTCCTTTATTTTTACAACACTATTCTCCATCGCTGAAGGATCTCCAGGTCCGTTGCTCAGCATTAAACCGTCTGGATTCCAAGCCAAAACATCAGCAACTGTTGAATCCATCGGAAATACTTTAACGTATGCTCCTCTTTCAGTTAAACACCTAACAATGTTCTTTTTTGTTCCAAAATCCAAAACTGCTATCTTATAATTTGCGTCAACATCACCAACATAATAAGCCTCCTTTGTTGCAACTTTTGAAGAAAGCTCCAGGCCTTGCATAGACGGCACTTTAGCCAATTTAGCTTTCAAAATATCAACATCAAATTCATCAGAAGAAATGATAACGTTCATTGCTCCTTTATCACGAATTTGACGAACAATTGCACGCGAATCTACATCTGTAATAGCCACAATTTTGTTAGATTCAAAATAGTTTTGCAATGATCCATCAGCCATTGGCCGGGAATACATATCAGAAAACTTTTTACAGATCAAACCTGAGATTTTTACTTCGTCAGATTCAACCTCATTATCTTCGACACCATAGTTGCCGATGTGAGAAGTTGCACATACCATTACCCTGTCTCTTATACACATCTCCGAGCCCACGAGACAGGCAGAAATCTC
>OJDV01000237.1_pt1 | contig 21054 bp, 11 predicted proteins | sample 1592911 | NCBI WGS metagenome assembly OJDV01 (sample SAMN05416860, study PRJEB24817) | seawater metagenome | isolation source: Sea water | place: Canada:Atlantic | collected 2013-11 | reverse complement strand
TCATTGTCTACAGTGCCGCCATTTACGTTTGTTCCGCCAGTAACCGTACCAGCCGCATTGTTAGTAAATGTACCAGCGTTGTTTACCAGGCTTGCAACAGTACCACTGTTGCTGGCTGTTCCAGTGTTGATAAAGGCACCAGTTGTCCCGCCACTTACAGTGGTTGTACCAGCGTTGTTGATAACACCTGCTGTTAGTGATGTATCCAACGTACCACCAGCACCAACTGTAGTAACACCCGTTAGTGTACCATCATTGTCTACAGTGCCGCCTGTTACAGATGTTGTTCCTGTAACCGTACCAGCCGCATTGTTGGTAAATGTACCGGCTGTATTTGACAGGCTTGCAACAGTACCAGCGTTGCTGGCTGTTCCAGTGTTGGTAAAGGCACCAGTTGTACCGCCACTTACAGTGGTTGTACCAGCGTTGATGATAACACCTGCTGTTAGTGATGTATCCAACGTACCGCCAGCACCAACTGTAGTAACACCCGTTAGTGTACCATCATTGTCTACTGTACCGCCCAGTACAAATGTCTGCCCAGTAATAACACCCGCTGCATTATTAGTGAATGTACCCGCTTGGTTATTCAAACGAGATACTGAACCGCTATTGCTTGCAATTGCGTTATTCGTAAACGTACCCGTTGTACCGCCAGTAATGGTTGTTAAACCAGAGTTGCTTATAATGCCCACAGTGCCAGATGACGTTAATGTACCTGCTCCACCAACCGATGTATTACCAGTCAATGTACCAGCGTTGCTAACAGTGCCGCCGTTTACCGCAGTTGTACCAGTAACTGTACCAGCCGCATTGTTGGTAAATGTACCAGCGTTGTTCACCAGGCTTGCAACAGTACCAGCGTTGCTGGCTGTTCCAGTGTTGGTAAAGGCACCTGTTGTGCCACCAGTAACTGTCGTTGTGCCAGCGTTGCTAATAGTACCTGCAGTACCAGATGTGCTCAACGCACCAGCCGCACCAACCGTTGTGGCACCTGTTAATGTACCCGCGTTGGTGACTGTTCCGCCTGTCACACCAGTTGTGCCCGTAACTGTACCACCTGCATTATTTGCAAATGTGCCAGCGGTGTTCACTAAGCTAGCAACAGTACCGATGTTGGTCGCTGTACCAGAGTTGGTAAACGCAGCCGTTGTGCCACCCGTAACATTGGTTGTCGCAGAGTTGTTAATCGTACCCGTTGTACCAGACGTTGTTAGTGTGCCACCAGTAACCGTAGTCGCACCAGTGATCGTACCAGTGTTCCCGAAGGTGCCACCTGTGTTTGACAAGCTAGCAACTGTACCTGCGTTGGTCGCAGTTGCCGCGTTAGTCACAGCACCAGTTGAACCAGCCGCTACCGTCAGTGTGCCCGTGTTGTTTGCGATCGTACCTGTTGTACCACCAGAAACCGTCACCGCACCGCCGTTGTTAACAATCGCGGCTGCTGTCAATGAAGTATCCAGCGTACCACCCGTAAGGGTTGTTGTACCTGTCAATGTACCGTCATTGTCTACCGCACCACCAGAGATAGTTGTTGTACCTGTCACACTACCAGTAGCGTTATTGGTAAATGTACCAGCAAGATTGTTAAGGCTCGCCACTATGCCTGCGTTAGAAACAGTGCCCACATTTGTCATTGCGCCAACACTTGTTGCAGCCCCAGTAATGGTCGTCGTACCAGACAATTGGTTGGAAATTATACCCGCTGTTCCTGCAGTAATATTCAGCGCACCAAAGTTGCTGATCAGATTACCCACCATCAATGCGCCAGCACTGGTAACGGTTGAACCTGCGCTGTTGGTCAGAGTTTGAGCTGCACCATTTAAAGTACCAGTCGCAGCGACTGAGATACCAACCGCGGCTGTGCTTGTGTTGTTCAGGGCGTTCGCAATGGTTAATGTTGCACCTGCGTCGACAACAACAGTACCTGTACCGCTGTTGTTTATAACACCACCACCCGTACCACTGCTGGCAGTAACCGTGCCGCCATCAATATTAAGAGTGCCGGTGTTTTCAATATTATCACCTGAATTATTAGTGTCCGCAGCTAATGTACCGCCAGCCGCGTAGTTGATAACACCCGTTGCATTATTGTTAATTGCACCCGCGTCTGTAAGCGCACCACCTGCCGCCACGTCGATAACTGCATTGTTGTTCAGCGTATTCGCTGTACCAGCCAAAGTAGAGCCAGCACCAACTGCGATACCACCAGAACCTGCGTTATTGGTAATTACTGTTGCCGTGAATGTATCACCAGCTGAAACCGTTACCACGCCAGAACTGCCATGCGTAAATGATCCTGTTGATGTAAAGTCACCAGCAGTCGTAATTGCGCCCGCACCAGTTGTTTCAATATTTGCTGTTGTTGATGGTGCATCCGCACCATATGTCGCCGCTGTCCGCGCTTCAAAGAAAGTACCGCTGATATTATATACGACTGTACCCGCCTGAGTGTGACCATCTTGTAGCGTCAAGTTGGCCAAGTTGAATGTCAAAGTACCTGTGCCTGCACCGATTGAACCAGTACTGGTAAAGTTACTTCCCGCTGCACCAGTTGTGGCGAAAGCACCGTTAGTAGAGTTGGTGATTGCGCCGCTATTGGTAAATGATGTTGTAAAGCCTGTGTCGCCTTGAATATCAACAGTACCGCCTGCGTTATTGTCATGTGATGCAACTGTTCCGCTAACCAGGTTGGTTGTACCACCCGTAAGCGTTGTCAAAGCACCCACTGTTCCGCCTGACACATTAGTAGTACCAGAGTTGCGAATTTCACCCGCAGTCAAAGATGTGTCCAACGTAGCGCCTGCAGCAACAGTGGCTCTGCCAGTTAGCGTGCCGTCATTGTCTACAGTCCCGCCATTTATAACTGTCTCACCTGTGATAACACCAGCCGCATTATTGGTAAATGTGCCCGCTTGGTTATTCAACCGAGAGACTGTGCCAGAGTTGCTTGCCGTTGCGTTGTTCGTAAAGATACCTGTGGTACCCCCAGTCACATTTGTTGTACCAGAGTTGAAAACCTTACCAACCGTACCAGATGTGCTCAACGTACCAGCCCCATTAACAGTTGCATCACCAGTCAGCGTGCCTGCGTTGGTTACTGTACCGCCATCCACAGTCGTTGTACCCGTAACTGTACCAGCTGCATTATTGGTAAACGTACCCAAAGTATTCGTCAGACTTGCAACTGTACCGTCGTTGGTAGCAACACTTGTTACCGCTTCATTGATAAAGGCACCAGCAGTACCACCCGTAATATTAGTAGTACCAGAGTTGCGAATTTCACCCGCAGTCAAAGATGTGTCCAACGTAGCGCCTGCGGCAACAGTGGCTCTGCCAGTTAGCGTGCCGTCATTGTCTACAGTTCCACCATTCACAAATGTCTCACCTGTGATAACGCCAGCAGCATTATTGGTAAATGTACCACCTTGGTTATTCAACCGAGAGACCGAGCCAGAGTTGCTTGCTGTTGCATTGTTGGTAAAGGTACCTGTAGTACCCCCAGTCACAGTTGTTGTACCAGAGTTAAAAATCTTACCCGCTGTACCAGATGTACTTAACGTACCAGCCGCATTAACAGTTGCATCACCTGTCAATGTACCTGCGTTGGTTGTTGTCCCGCCTGTTACTGTGGTTGTGCCCGTTACAGTACCAGTTGCATTAACATTTGTCGTACCCGCGCTTGAAAGCGTACCACCAACGGTACCGTCAACTTCCAACGTCGCACCGCCTGCAACCGTAACCGCAGATGCCGCAGCCGTGCTACCTGTACCTGTGATGGTCAATGTGCCGCCATCTACATTTGTGGCGCCCGTATATGTGTTTGCAGCAGATACACTATTTGTACCAAACGATGACGTAAGACCACCAGTACCCGTAATCACAGCATCAACAGTACCATTTCCAAGGTTTGTTAGTAATGATACATTAATCGATCCCGCACCAGTAAGGGTACCACCAGATTGCATAATCAACGACCTGATTGCATTCGTATTTGTACCATTCAGGTCAAGAATTGATGTTGCGCCTGTAACATTCCAATTATTATTCGCATCACCCAATGCCGCAGCATTACCAAGTTGCAACGTACCCGCATTAACATCGTGATCGAAGTTACCTGTATTTGTAAATGTATTCGTACCTGACAGCAGTAAAGTACCCGCACCAGTTTTTGCAAATTCGCTTGAGCCGCTAATATCGGCAGAAACAGTGGCTGTACCAGCAGATACATCAAATGCTGTACCAGCAGCGCCATTGCCCAAAACAATGCTACCCGCTGCACCATCTTGAACTGTATAACCAGTTGTTGTGAAAGCCAGACCCAAAACCGTTTGTGCGCCATCAACACTAACTGTGCCAGCAGTGCCGCCGAACGTACCAGTACCAGAACCCCATGCTTGGTTATTTGTACCCAGCGAATTATCCGTCCAGTTTGCTGTCGCCGCATCCCAAGTAGCAGTGCCACCAACAGGGGCGCCATCGCCACTTGTTACGTTAGCACCATCCCAAAATTGCTGCGCGTATGTTTCAGAGGGGCTCGCCAACATACCTACAGTTAAAGCAGCAACTGCGCTAAGCGCTAGTTTTGGAAAAGAAACCGAAAGGGCTGTTGCAACAAACCCAGCACCCGGAGGGCAGCTTGCTGTCTGACCTTTGTGCTTGGTCATAAACCCGCCGCGTAAAGTACTTTTAAATGTTTCGAAACTGCTTGCTTTAGAGATTGGCATGTAATTAGCCCCCGTTTTTAAATATCAAATTTACACGTGAATTTAAAAAATACACGCCCCTACGGGATTAAAATCGCGTAAAGCCAGAAATTGCAAGCATTTTTTTTGGATTTGCCTTAGTTTTGCCGCGTATGTGGCAAGTTTAGTAGATATAGCGAAATAGACCGTGCATTATGTCGCAGATGTTCATTTTAGCATTGTGCCGGAAGGCGTTTAGTATGCAGCGAATAATTCAACTTATAGCGGCACAGGTAAAGTTTGAAGTTAAATGCAATAACATAAGTAATTTCAACATGTTAAATAGCTGTCTCAACTGGGGCATTGTTTTTACAACAAAAATTCTAATCTTAGGGGGATTATACTATCCTTGATACCGTGACCTTATAAAGTCAGGTCAGAACAAGTTCCCTCAAAAACATTTTTCAAGTCATATAAAATATGATCCGCCTTTCCAAATTCACGGATTCTATCAATTCCAATTTCCTGAAACTGGGCATGCCCTACAGCAACAATAATACCTTCATACGCGTCTGGCTTAGGCTTATCTACTGGGGATATACCATAATGTTTCTGCGCTTCATCCTGATCCAACCAAGGATCATAAATATCAACACGCACACCATACTCGGCCAATTCGGTAACCACATCAATAACACGCGTATTTCGCATATCGGGACAATTTTCTTTAAACGTAAAGCCCATTATCAAAACTTTCGAACCATTAACTAATATGCGATTCTTCAACATGGCCTTTACCATTTGCCCCGCAACGTAAGCCCCCATTTTATCATTCAGCCGACGACCTGCCAAAATGATTTCGGGATGATATCCGATAGCCTCTGCTTTGTGCGTTAAATAGTATGGGTCAACACCAATACAATGCCCCCCTACAAGCCCCGGATTAAATGCTTGGAAATTCCATTTGGTTCCAGCAGCAGCTAAAACATCTTTTGTATTTATGTCCATTTTATTAAAGATAATAGCAAGCTCATTGATCAAGGCGATGTTAAGGTCACGCTGAGTATTCTCAATTACCTTTGCCGCTTCGGCGACTTTAATAGAAGGTGCGCAATGCGTACCGGCCCTAATAATAGTGTTATATAGAGCGTCAATAAATTCGGCTGCATCTGGCGTTGATCCAGATGTAACCTTTTTAATATCAGGCAAGCGATGAAGTTTATCTCCTGGATTGATACGCTCTGGGCTATAGCCCGCATAAAAGCCTTGGTTAAATTTAAGCCCAGAGATTTTTTCAATTATAGGCACACAGTCTTCTTCTGTAGCACCTGGATAGACGGTACTTTCATAGATCACCACATCCCCCTGACTAATGACCTGACCAACCAAGTCAGACGCGCTAAACAAAGCCGTTAAATCAGGGCGCTTATGCGCATCAATCGGTGTTGGGACTGTGATGATATAAACGTTGCACTCTTTAAGGTCGTTAATGCTGGTGGTAAAACTTAGCTGGTCGGCTTCAGATAATTCCAAAGACATAACTTCTAAAGTCGCATCATGCCCATTCAGTAGGTCCCCAATGCGCTTCGCATTAATATCAAACCCGATCGTGTGGCGTTGCTTTCCAAACTCTACAGCTAAAGGTAACCCAACATACCCTAGGCCGATTATCGCAACTTTTGCGGAGTTCAGATCAATCATCTTTTAATTCCTCTTTTATAAGTGTAAATTCATTTATGTTGTAATAATAGTTTTTGATAGAGGCTAAGTAGACCTAATATTAGTTTATTTGGAAAACGCGCTTCAAAATATTAAAAATCAAGCGGGATTATTGGAACTTGAGCGAATCGTGAGTATTACGTAAGGTTAAGCGTTAATATGAATAACATGTGGATATTTTGAAATGTGGTCACAATCACATATCGCCCCTTTAATAGACGAGAAATTTTTTATTTTTATTTTATTTTTATATACTGGCTATAATTATGTATGAGATTTTAACAAACCTTTCGCGCGCCTCTAAACGCTATATATTGCTTACTATAGATCTATTGATTTTAATTTGCGCACTATACGCGGCTTTCGCCCTAAGATTTGGAACAATATACCCAGAATCGGCACTTATTACAGCGTGGCCCCTCTTCCCAATCGTTACTGTCTTTGGCTTAGTTTTACTAATATTTATGCGGCTATCACAAATTAAACTTGAGGCTTTTGAACGAACAGCTATTTTTCGCACAGGCGTTTGCGCTGTCGGTTTAGGAAGTATTCTAAGTGTCGCTAGCTACATTACTGGCCTTGGCGCCCCCCGCTCAATACCTATTATATTCGGGTTTCTGTTTTTTGTTGGAAGTGTATCGTCACGAATTATTGGGCAATACATTCTGGAAACATTGTCGAATAGAATATCGAATAAGAAACGCATACTTATATACGGCGCAGGACAGGCTGGGATTCAGTTAGCGGCAGCCCTAAGGCAAACCCGTGAGGTTTACCCAGTTGCTTTTATTGATGATAGAAGCGCGCTTAAGGGTTTAATCGTATCTGGCTTGATGGTTTTGCCTTCTAGCCGCCTTGAAGAGATCATCGAAAAGAAAAGGATTGAACGCGTTATATTAGCAATTCCATCCCTTAGTGATAGTCGGCGCATAGAGATATTAAAACGTTTGAACTCCTTATCATGTGAAGTACAAACATTACCCTCTTTTGTTGAAATGATAGACGGCAAGGGTTTGGTGGAAAGCCTAAAACCTGTATCTCCAGACGATCTATTGGGACGTGATAAAGTTGATTTAAACTTACCCGATGTAGCACGAACATATAATGATAAATCGGTAATGGTTACAGGCGCAGGCGGGTCTATTGGATCAGAGCTATGTCGCCAACTGATATTATGCGGCATCCGAAAATTGGTTTTATTCGATCACTCGGAATATGCACTTTATTCAATAGAGCGTGAACTACTGCCCATTGCCAAAAAAGCGGGTATTACTTTAAAAACTGTTCTGGGTTCTGTTACTGATGCTAAATGTGTGGAATTTGCATTGCGCACGAATAATACGCAAATCGTTTTACATGCCGCTGCCTACAAACATGTGCCATTAGTAGAAACAAATGAAATCGCTGGTTTGCGAAATAACGTAATGGGAACGCGTATCGTTGCAGATGCCGCGCGCACCTTAGGATTAGAGCGGTTCATCTTAATATCCACAGACAAGGCTGTGCGACCCACAAATGTAATGGGATCCTCTAAACGACTTGCAGAGCTTATTATTCAGGATTTTGCGGCACGGTCTAAAACCACATTATTTTCAATGGTTCGGTTTGGTAATGTTTTAGGATCATCGGGTTCTGTTATTCCATTGTTCAAAGAACAAATCGCCAACGGCGGCCCAGTTACGCTAACGCACGGCGAAGTCACCCGTTATTTTATGACAATACCAGAAGCGGCCCGTTTGGTTTTACTTGCAGGAAGTTTCTCACGCGGGGGCGATGTATTTGTTTTGGATATGGGTAAGCCTACAAAAATATCCGATTTGGCACGATCAATGATAGAATTATCAGGGCGCACCGTGCGTGATGCCGACAACCCAAATGGAGACATTGAAATCGCTATCACTGGATTACGTCCAGGCGAAAAGCTATATGAAGAACTATTGATAGGGGACGAAATGCTTACAACACCCCATTCCAAAATCTTAAGAGCACAAGAAGGCAGTCTTTCTGAGCTTGAAATTGCAAAGGCTGTGCGTGACCTAACCACGGCGTTTGATGCTAATGATACACACTTAGCGCGTGGCGTCATTGAACGTTGGGTTGAGGGCTATAAAAAACCACAAATTAGCGGGGCTTGAATTCAGATTACCACTATTCTATTTAATATAGACCCTGTATGGGACGATGGAACGATTTATAATGGTACCCAATGAATAGATTTACTGCGCCAATGGCAATTTCACAGCCTAGCATGCAAAACCAAGATGACGAAATTGACCTGATGGCGCTGATACGCACTGTTTGGCTTGGTAAACTATGGATTTCCCTAACTGCTGTCATCGCAATTTTTATTGGTGGCTACTACGCATATGAAGTGGCAGTTCCTCTATATCCATCAAAGTCCATTGTAGCGCTTGAAACCAAACAAGAACAGATTGTCGATATTGAAAGTGTTTTATCGGGCAATTCTGGTGGTGCAAAAGAAGTCAACACAGAAGTAGAGGTTATTAGATCACGTAACATCATTACGGCTTTGGTGAACCGGCTAAACCTGATAGACGATCCTGAATTTAATGGAACATTACGAAAGCCCAATAAATATAGCATAAAATCCATTATAGGATTTATAAAGGGTAAGATTAAAGGGCAAGCTGGTACTCAAGAAGCCAAGCCAAAAAGCAAGACGGTAATACTAAACGCTGTTATTGATAGGGTTACATCTGTAATCTCTGTGGTAAACATTCAACAGACTTTTGTTTTTGCAATTAATGTAACAACTACAGATCCTGAAAAATCTGCGTTAATGGCAAATACACTTGCAGATCTTTACATTCAAAACTCTTTAAATGAAAAATTTGTAGCTACACAAAAAGCAAGTGAATGGTTAAGTGAAAAAGCGGCCGAACTAAAGTTAGAACTGGAAGCTTCAGAAATCAAAGTAAAGGTTTTCAATGAAGGCACGCAACTGGTTAGTGCAGAGGCTTTAGCTATCAAATCTATCCAATTTAAAGAAATACGCGAGCGTATTTCTGATTCTGTAAGTAAACGCGCAAGCACAGAAGCTAAGCTAGCCAGCTATGATTTAGCGCTAAAGTCCGGCGACATTCAAACAATCGTTGATGTCGCAGATGATTCAAGGCTAACTCGGATGGCAAAGCAATTAAATGCTGGCACAATAAAGCGCACATCGTTCAATGCCCAAGCGATAGCTATTCAAAAAAACATGCAGTTGGATGTAACGCGCCTAAAGCAACAATATGAAGCTTTTTTAAAATCCGAAAAATTATTTAAGCGTGAAATCGATAAACAATCAACTGATTTGCTGCAATTACAGCAGCTACAAAGAGAGGCTGAGGCAACAGGGTTGTTATACGGTAGCTTTTTGCAACGCCTAAAGGAAACTGCTGTTCAACAGGGTTTGCAAAAACCAGACAGCCGGCTTTTGTCTTCCGCAGTGCCGCGTTCTGCTAAGTCTCCAAAGAAAAACGTAATTCTTCTGCTATCCGCAATGCTAGGAGTTATTTTTGGTTCTGCGTTAGTTTTACTGCGCGAATTACGCAACAATACATTTAGAACCGCTGATGATCTTGAGGCCTACACAGGTTATGGTGTACTAGGTTCAATTCCAAAAGCGAAAGCATCAAAACGCAAAGGTGTTTTGAAATATGCAAAAGATAAACCTACATCGGTTTTCGCAGAGGCAATCCGAAATTTACGTACCTCTATTTTGTTGTCAGATATTGACAGCCCACCACAAGTAATTATGTCAACATCCTCGGTTCCAGGCGAAGGAAAAACGACACAAACACTGACTTTGGCGCAAAATATGGCGGGCCTAAACAAAAGGGTATTGGTACTCGAGTGCGATGTAAGAAGGCGTGTTATTGCATCATATTTTGGCTTAAAACCAAAGTTTGGGTTTTTAACAGTTATGTCAGGTAAAGCGACCGTTGAAGACGCTATTTTTCGCCCCATTGGAATGGACTATGATATCCTTGTCGGTGAAAAATCAGCCGTGAACGCCGCCGATATTTTTGCTTCTGCTAAATTTGAGGATCTCATTAAATCTCTGCGCGAACAATATGATTATATCATTATTGATACAGCACCCGTTTTAGCTGTACCCGATGCGCGCGTTATTGGGCAGCATTCAGATGCAATTATTTATTCTGTACTTTGGAACAGTACCACAAAGACCCAAGTGAAGCAGGGTCTGGCTATGTTCGAAACTGTAGGTTTGCGCGCATCCGGCTTGGTTTTAAGTAACGTTGATAGTAAAGAGATGAAACGGTACGGTTATGCTGGCCAATATGGATATGCTTACGGTGATGCCAAGGGTTATTACGATAATTAAATTTCTGTAACATTGAGAAACTCCAGATATTTGACAGCGACGTCTTATTCTATAGTGTTGTATGTTAAGGGGTGCTGATGCAAATTTTTAAAAACTTGGTTGCTAAAGCACAAAAGCCAAAGAAAACCCCAGAATTTTCAGCCAATCTAGAACCAGATATTCCTCTGTACATTATCGGTGATATTCATGGACGAATTGATTTATTAGAACGTATTTTGGCTACAGCTCCACCAAATACCCAAATTGTTTTTGTAGGTGATTTAATCGACCGTGGGGAAGACAGTTCTTGTGTGCTTATGCGTGTGAAAGAGCTGTGCCACCAAGGAGCAATTTGCTTGATGGGCAACCATGAAAAAATGATGTTGGACTTCCTAGATAACCCAGTTGAACGCGGGCCGCGCTGGCTTCGGTATGGTGGGCTACAGACTTTGCAAAACTATGGCGTTCGTGGCGTAAGTGAACGTGCCGGGGAAGGTATATTGCTATCTGCCCGAGATAGATTGGAAGCAGTATTGCAAACAGGCATGGCTGATTGGTTAAGAGAGTTACCATTGCACTGGTCCAGCGGTAATATCCATGTGGTGCATGCTGCCGCAGATCCTAAAGTAGAGTTGAATTCACAGGACCCACGTACACTTTTATGGGGCACACCATCTTTCTGGAAGCACTCTAGAACAGACGCCCAATGGGTGGTTCACGGCCATACTGTTGTTGAAGAGGGTATAGTAGATAACGGGCGTATTGCGATTGATACTGGCGCATACGCAACAGGTGTTCTAACTGCAATTCATATTACTCACGGAATCGGAGAGTTTATTTCTACATAAGAATAAAAGTGCCTGAATTTCTTGGGTACTTTTACGCTTCTCTAATTAGATGCTAGATTAGCAACAGAAAGAGATGGAAGAATTTGAGTAATAACTCTGTTCCAAGCGGTTATACGCTGCTCTGTGACAAAGATTACATCATCAGGACGAAGCTGCATTTTAGCTGCAAGTAATAGGTTTACAGCATTCGCAGCATCAAGATGATATGCAGTAATCGGTTGTCCACGACCTTTAGCACGCAAAATATATATCTCGCCCAAATCACCTTCACGGTTTTTAACGCCGCCTTCAGAATATAACGCATCCGCAACAGACGCCGTATTGCCGAAAGGCAATGGGAACCGGCCCTGTGTTGCCACTTCACCTGTGATATAAGCGTAATCACGTCTTACAGCGCCTAAATCTAATTTAGCCATAAAGTTCTGACGTGCTTCCTCTGATTGAGAGCGACGCAGGCCAGCTTTAACCTGGACCTCTGATAACGCTAAAGACTTAGCCTCAATAAGTGTCAGTTGGTTTTGGAAATCATTTTCAACAAAAATACTATCGCCATCATGCAAGACAACGTTTTGTAATTTTGGTTGCTTGCTTAATTCATGCAATGGAATTTGGTATCTTTTACCATCTCTAAAAATTCGAATAGTCGTATATTCAGGGGTTGTTGAGGCAATACCACCAACACCTTGCAGCGCGTTTTGTAGCGTCAGCGGGCGTAATGTGATTGGAACGACCTGTGCGTTTCTCACAGCACCACCGATAGAAATACTTTTTGATTTGAATTCAGCTATTTCTAAAGAAAACTTTGGGTCGAGTTGATTCTCAACCAGTGTTTGGAAAATTGTTGCTTCTGCTTCTTCTACTGTTTGGCCAGCTATATCAATACGGCCAATATCAGGAACCGCAATAGCCCCATCATCTTGTATTGTATAACCTTGGCGTTTGCTCTGCGCAGCTAGAAGGCTGGTAATTGCCTCTGGTGATTGCGGTGTAGGAGTGGCCAATAAAACCACATCAGATACGCCTAACCGGTATGGTTCATTATTCCGTTTTGGTGGCAAGCTTACAGCAGTCTGCTGATAGTTTGCAGAAGGCTGAGTTCCAATGCCTGTCACTCTTCCCACACCGGATGTGTGGTTAAATACGGAAGGCAATCGCTTTGGTGAATATTTGGTCTGCAAATTAGCATATGCAACAGAGTTAGCGGTTAATTCTACGACAGTAACCTGTTCGGGCGTACCTGAAACCTTAGGGGAGGTATAAATTGTGCCGCATGCAGCAATCGCAAAAAATGAGCAGAGACTTAAATGTTTGAAAAGCAGCATTATTTAACCGATCCTAAATTGACTAAAGTATCAAAAAGGAAAGATACTTGGGCGGCTTTATAACCGTCTTTTATTGTTCAGTCGATAGGGATTATTTTAAAAATAAAGATGTTGCTGGAAAAGACACAAAGTATAGACCGTTATGCGACAGTATTCCATATTCATAATAATTGGGATATACTATATTCGGTAATTTAACCTCTAGTGCGATGTAATCTGCAAGCCCCAATATATAGATAAATTGTTTCAACAAGGTCATACATTTTAATTTCAAAAACCGTATAGGTAAGAATGATTATATCTGGTAATTCCGTGGAAATGAATGCATGCATAAAGGCTGACATTTGTATTGTCGGTGCTGGTGCTGCGGGAATCACATTGGGCTCTGCGTTTTTAAAGTCTGGTTTAAAAGTTGTGATTGTTGAAAGCGGAGGTACGGTAACTGATCCTACAATCCAAGAACTCAATAAAACAACGTCAACGTACTTACCCATAGGCGAAGACGCACGTGTACGCGGGTTTGGTGGTACCACAGACGTTTGGGCTGGGAAATGGATACCGTATATAGCCTCAGATTTTTCAATAAAAAATTGGGTACCAAATAGCGGGTGGCCTTTAATATTTGAGGATTTATTTCCTTATTTTGAGCAAGCAACACAACTTCATGGTGGCCCGTCTATTGACGATATTGAGGGTTATTTCGCACAAACACCAAAAACCCTTCAAATGAAACCACCCCATCCAGATCTTATTCAAACGCCCATATATTGGTTAGATGCACCAAAAATACAGTTTGCTAATAATGTTGGGAATAGTTTGATAAACAGCGAAAGCTTATCAATATACACAATGTCTACAGTTGTTGAGATATTACCAACTGAAAACAATGACTCTGTATCAAGGCTTGATATATCAACACCGAACGGCAATCGGTTTTTCATAAAACCACGTTTCACTATCCTTGCTTGTGGTGGCATTGAGAATGCTAGATGTATGTTAGCCTCACGAGAACACTCAAGTGCTGGCATTGGCAATGAAACCGATACAGTTGGCCGTTACTATATGGATCACCCAAAAAGTGTCTTAGCAAACATTACACTTGCCGAAAATCAAAGCTTTCCTGAATGCTTTAATTTCAACCCTAGATATAAAGGGCGCGTGGATTTGGGCTTAAGGTTATCAGATGCCGAAATGGAAAAGCTTGGCGTTTTAAATTCTTATTTATTATTCAATCCAGAATATTCTTGGTCTGGCGATGAAACTCTCTCTAATTTTCTAACCACGTTACTTCGATTAAAACAAACCGCCACAAATGGATCACTTTGGAAAATGGCAGTTACATTATTTTGGAAAACAAATAAGGGTAATTTATCTAAAGTTTTTCTAGCAAAACTTAAATCCAAGTTTTTAAAAATCAAACCACAGCCTAATAAAATCAGTGTACAATTTCACATGGAGCAAGCCCCGGAAGCGACCAATCGCGTCATACTATCGAGCGAAAAAGATATTTTTGGAAAACCGTTAGCCCATGTTGATTGGAAAGTGTCCAAGATTGAAAAAATGACGGTGCTAAACCTCTATTCTGCTTTAGAAGCTTGGGTAAAACACAATAAAATCGGAAAAATACACTGGGTACGATCAATAACAGAGGATGACGACTGGGATTGGATTGATGATGCATCACACCATGCTGGCACGACACGGATGGGTAATGATCCTAAAACTTCTGTTGTAGATAAAGACTGCAAAGTACACACTTTTGACAACCTATATATTGCCGGAGGCAGCGTTTTCCCTACCAGCGGATTTGCCAACCCTACATGGACAATTACAGCGCTCGCCCTTCGCCTAGCGGATCATTTGAAAAGGAAATTCTAGTGCAGTTAAGAATTGGCATAATTGGTGCTGGTGGGCGTGTCATGGATACAATCCTACCTGCAATTTGGGCTTTAGGTAATAAAGCTAAATTACTTCAAATTAACACACAGTCATCAAGGCCTGTTAACTTACCCGATGGCTCAAGCATAATTACTAAGGATGAAATCAGTAGTATTTCACTTAAAGATTACGATGTAATAATTATCGCAGTTGGAACCAGTAATATACGTTCGGTTTTGGATGAGCTTTCACGCAAAAAGCATAGGGATAGTGTAACACTCGTTATGGATACCCCACCGCTTCGACTATCTGACTATTGGAAAACAAATTTGTTTTCAGGGTACAAAGGCGTAGCCGTAGGGGAAGATTGGATTACACTTTCACCAATTTTAGCTATGAAAAACATAATAAACTCTGGCCGCATCGGTGATTTGCGACATATACAATTCGACCATATGAGCTACCGATATCATGGGCTTGCTGCGCTTAAGTTACTGGCTTCGGTAAAAACAGTTTCTTCAATGCGCCGCGTCCCTATGGGAAATAACTTTTATGAAACGCGGGTTACTCTTAAGCAGAATGTAACCGCCACAGCTATTGAGCCACGTGATTATGTAAATGGGCGCATACGCATTACTGGTACAAAGGGTACTATTTCTGATTACGCGATTTGTACAAATAAGAAATCTGATTTCCAATTTGGATATGTCGATACAAAAAAGGGATGGTACCAACCCTTTTCGATTAATGGTGAAATACAACCGATGGACGAAGTTGAAACGTATATGGCGTCACTCCCATACAACACTTTACACGACGGGAGTCGTATTAACCGTTTTAAGATAAGAGCTTACGCGCGTTTGCTTGAAGATATCGCAAGGGGATTCGCAAATTACCCAATCTGGGATGGCCTTTACGATTACCTCGCGACTGCCGTCGCAGAAAAATCTGGCCACTTTAAAGACATTTCACTTTCCAATAATCAAAATAGCTTAGTAAGACGGTTAATAAAGCGCGGCAAATGAATGCCAGTCAATAACGATTAAAGCGGGCTTTTATATTATAATAAATTGGAACCAGCACACGGTTTCTAAAGCGGTAATATCGTATCTGCCATTGACGAAATAATGGTGTTTTTGATGCTAACTCTGACGTTTTGGAAGGTACTGATGGGTTGTACAGATCATCATCAGAATACCCAAATGCTTTGGCAATTTGCACCACGCTGCTATCTAACTGCAAAGTATAGTGTCGATCTTCACGCCATTTTTCAAGCGACGTTACATTTACTTGCGCACCAAGCTTAGGATCATGTGGAATACCAATAAAATCACAAAGATCATTAAACGTACTTGAAGGATTAGAAACGATATCTTCATATCGAATTAATCTAAAAGATTCAGGTGGTAATATATTTTTCAAAGTCAGAAGGTTTTTTTGAATTTCCAGCCATCCATACTGACGTGTCTCTGCTTTAGTGGCAAAAAGATTTTTCGCCGAAAACTGAACAGCCATTGGATTGCGAACAAGCCCAATTATTTTAACAGTATAATCTGTTTTCTCCATCCATTCCAATATCAGGCTAACCGCCGCCCAATTTGCTAAAATCTGAGGCGATTTTTCAAAAAACACTGGCTTTGAATGTTTTGCGCATAAAGCTTCCCAACCATCAAAAACAAGATCACTATTGGCATCTGGTACATTATAATTAGGCAAATTACCTTTGATCGTATCAATCATATATGAACGCGCTTTTGCAGGCGTACCATATGTGCGGTAAACTTTCCCACCTGAGAACAGCACAGGCGATTTTTCCAACATCACAGCTGCCTTCAACCAATGATGTGTTTCAAAATACGTATGAGATGAGTATTTGACATGCTGTACCTTTGGATGGAGACATAGCTCCTCTTGTAGCATTGTAGAACCTGAACGTTTATCGGACAATAAGAGTACTACGGTAGGCATGAATAATCCTGCTTAAAAAGGTTTGTGCAATTAAATTGCTATTCTTACGTGATATTTCGTAAAGTAATCAAAGACAGTTTACTAGACTATAATAAGGTGTGTCAGTATTGTTGTTTGGCTTTATAATGACGCGAAACGTATTGAATTTTCCGCTGGTTAAATTTAAACCACAAATGAATAAAAACTTACGATTATCAGTAATTGATCCAAACGACAAAACAGGAAATTTCCATGCGCACACACAAAAGAATACTTGTAACAGGCGGGGCGGGGTTTCTAGGGTCTCATTTGTGTGATAAATTAATTGCTGCGGGGAATGAGGTTATCTGCGTAGATAACTTTTTTACTGGCGGCAAAGATAATATCATTCACCTGCTGGATAATCCATATTTTGAATTAATTCGTCATGATGTAACTTTCCCATTATATATTGAAGTTGATGAAATTTATAATTTAGCGTGTCCTGCATCACCCATTCATTACCAACATGATCCAGTTCAAACGACTAAAACCAGTGTGCATGGCGCAATTAATATGCTTGGGCTCGCAAAAAGAGTAGACGCAAAAATCTTCCAAGCTTCTACAAGTGAAGTTTATGGTGACCCAGAGGTTCATCCCCAACAAGAATCTTATTGGGGCCACGTAAATCCAATAGGAATTCGATCCTGTTATGATGAAGGAAAACGATGCGCGGAGACCTTATTTTTTGATTATTGGCGTCAACATAAATTACGCATTAAAGTTGGTCGTATTTTCAATACATACGGGCCTAGAATGCACCCTAATGATGGCAGGGTTGTATCTAACTTTATCATGCAGGCATTAAGAAACGAACCGATCACTATTTACGGTGAAGGCCAACAAACACGATCCTTCTGTTACATGGATGATTTACTAGACGGAATTGTATCATTTATGGATTCAGATAATGATTTTATTGGGCCTGTTAATTTGGGAAACCCAGTAGAGTTTACAATTAGGCAGCTGGCAGAATTAATTATTTCATTAACTAATTCTAAATCAAAAATTGTATTTCACCCTTTACCAAGCGACGACCCACTTCAAAGGCAACCAAATATTTCATTGGCACGAGAGAAATTGGGATGGGAACCAAAAGTGAATTTACGTGAAGGTTTAGAAAAAACTATAAATTATTTTGATGCGCTGCCGCACAAAGCGGCATTCCAAACATGACGCCACACTCTACTACGAAAAGTACGCCAAAAGGTGTTTGGGGTAAAGTACTCTTCCTTTTGCGCCCACAAGATAAAAAACGTATCATTTTTCTTGCTTTCATAATGTTTATTGCAGCCATATCTGAAATGGTAGGTTTAGCGGCAATTCACGTATTTATGCAGTTTTTAGCCGCTCCAGAAATCATTAATTTACCTTTAATCGGCCCAATATTAAGTCACGTCTCACAAAATGAACGAATGGTATGGGTATCAAGTGGATTAATAGGTGTTTTTGCAATTAAACTTTTGATATTTTATGCAGTATACGCCTACATGGCTTGGGTTGTAACACAGCAACATGTAACACTTTCCAGCCGTTTATTTTCTGCATATCAAGAAGCGCCACAAAGATGGCATTTAAATAGAACAAGTTCAGAAATTTTACGCTGCTTACGAGAAGATGTTGCGAAAATTGTAAATACCATTTTAACGCCAATGCTCGAATTGATATTAAATTCTGTCGTCAGTATCGCAATTTTAGCGTACCTTTTAATGACAATGCCGGCCATTGTTCTGGCTGGTATGTTGATTACAGTAGTAGGCTTACTTTTTGTAATGCGCAAAACACAAAGCATCATCGTTAATGCAAGTGCAATTCAACGCCGCGAAATACGCGAAGAAATCAAAGCAATCCAACAAGGAGTAGGTGGGCTAACCGAGGCCCGAATTCTAGGAAAACAGAAATGGTTTCGCGACCAATATGAAAAAGCACTTAAAGCATTCGCAGAAGCCTCTCGCAAACAAATAACCTTGGTGAAAATCACGCCTGTAGTGCTTGAAGTTTTATCAGTGCTTAGCTTAATGGTAGTGGTTTCTATCATAATTAATACCGTGAATAGTCCTGAAGAAGCGATGGCTTTGGGAACGCTCGTTGCAGCCGCAATACTTAGATTAAAACAAACTGCTTCTAAAATTGCAGTTGCGACAAATAAAATTAATGCAGGGTCAGTCTTTTTGCCTACAGTTTTAGGCGATATAACCGAGTTAGAGAGCCTTACTTCACCACACAAAATTCAAAATGCTGGCCCATCTTTAGGTGTATTTAAGGAACTGAAATTCAATCAAATTTCATATTGCTTTTCACCATCTGAACGACCCGCACTTAATAAGTTAAGTTTTGAAATGCGTGCGGGTGAACACGTCGCAATAGTAGGTAAAACGGGCTCTGGTAAATCAACACTTATTAATTTGATTTTAGGTTTATACACACCTCAAAGCGGCTCAATACTAATTAATGATTGTAACATGATTGATAGTATCAAGGCTTGGCAATCGAAAATTGGATATATACCCCAATCAATTTATATGCTTGAGGACACGATCAAAGCCAACGTGGCATTTGGGGTCGAAAAAGAGCAGATTGATGTAGAGCGTGTTAATGAAGCCTTAAAAGTGGCGCAGTTTGAAACTTTTCTGAATAGCCTTCCAGATGGATTAGATACAATAATAGGCGAGCACGGCGCGCGTTTGTCTGGGGGTCAACGTCAACGAATTGGCGTGGCCCGTGCCCTTTACTCAAATCCAGAGATTCTAATCCTTGATGAAGCCACCTCGGCTTTGGATGTAGAAACAGAAGCAAAACTTCTTAGTGCTATCAATAACCTACCCGAACCAATTAGCATCTTATCAATTACACACCGCCTTGAGACTATACGTGATTTTGATCTCGTTTTATTTTTAACTGGTGGTCAATTAGCGGCACAAGACAATTATGAGAAACTCATTAACACTTCAGAAGAGTTTAGGAATATGGCTTTAATAAAGAATGGCTCTGATAGGTAATGAACAAGCTGCCTTCAATTTTATTTAGCTTATGTGGCGACCATAACAAAGCAAGCTCAAGGGTGCGCGGGTATTGGGTATCAAAAGAATTGCAGAAAATCGGCTTTTCAGTAACACACTTCAGGGTAACATCAAAAGCAGATTATATACGATTCACAGCGTCAATACTAAAGCACGACATAATAATTTTCCAAAAAACTTATAGCCGATATGATCCTTATATGGTGCGTTTTGCCAGGTTACTTGGCAAGCGGTGTTATTTTGATATTGATGATGCGCCGTCAAGAACGCAAAAATCAGTTGCACGCAAAAATGCAGCACGGATGATGCGCCTTACGAATGGCGTGTTTGCTGGCAGTCGTGAACTGGCTAAATTGGCAAAAGTAGATCAACCAAAAACGCATTTAATACCTTCAGGCATATTATTGGAAAATTACAAAGTATTAGCCCAGAAACCTGATAAACCAGATACCCCAATATGCTTAGGGTGGATCGGCAATGGTGCGCATTATGTTGATGACTTAATAAGTATTCTTGCAGAACCCTTACGCGAACTTGCTTCTCGTCATAGCATAAAATTTCGTATTATCGGCGCTTGTGAAGTATCAAAGTTAACAGAAGTGTTTGGTGCAATACACGGCTTAGAAATTGACTTCATTGACCAAATAGACTGGTCATCGCCAGACGCCGTCAGTTCCGCGATTGCACCCTTTGATATTGGTCTATACCCATTAAAGAAGAACGCTTTTAACCGATTTAAATGTGGCTTTAAAGCACTTGAATACATGGCTAGCGGTATACCTGTAGTGGCAAGCGCTGTACCAGGGAACACCGATATAATTCAAAGCGGCAAAAACGGATATTTAGTTACTTCAAAACTGGATTGGATCAATACGATCGAAGAATTGATAGCGGATAACGATTTGCGCCGCCAAATTGGCGTGCAGGGCAGAAAACACGTAGAACTCAATTACAGTACAGAAAAAATTGCTTCCGACGTGGCACTGATAATAACCTCTCCATCTATTGTTTCACACATTTAAGTATTTCTTCTTGATAAGCTTTTATTACCAGAGCTTGGTCATATTCTCGTTCCATTTTTACACGCCCCGCTTCACCCATGCTCTGCCGGTCTGCCTGCGGTAAAGTAAGAAACTCCACCATTGACTCGTATAAACTTTCTGCAGACCTTGCAGCACAAAGATACCCCGTTAAACCATCATCGACAACTTCACGACATCCTGGAGTATCCGTAGATATTACTGGGCGTGCCATTGCACTGGCTTC